>SCPP01001564.1_pt1:155000-304568 | contig 304568 bp, 411 predicted proteins | sample 6106811 | NCBI WGS metagenome assembly SCPP01 (sample SAMN10720449, study PRJNA508395) | human gut metagenome | isolation source: Participant 2 stool, 15 month | host: Homo sapiens | collected 2018 | reverse complement strand
CTTAAATCCTCCTGTTAGTATTTCCTTAATATAATAGCTAATTCATACCATATCATTTTCCTGTATAACTGTATCAAAATTGCCTCTTCAATAACCTTCACACACTCATCTGTATGCTTCTTTATATCATCACCCCAAAACCGGATAACGGTCCAGCCTTCAAACAGCAATCTCTTATTTATTTCATCATCCCGCTCTCTATTACGAGATATTTTGCTTATCCAAAACTCACTGTTATTACCCTTTTCCAGTCTTGGTTTTAATACTTCCCAATCCTTCCCATGAAAAAATTCTCCATCACAGAAGATTGCTATCTTATATTTTGTCAGTACAATATCCGGCTTGCCCGGTAACTTACTGTAATTCTTCCGATACCGGTATCCTTTCTTCCACAAAGCTTTTCTTAATATAACTTCTATCTTGGTGTCTTTACCTCGGATATTCTTCATATTCTTATGTCGCTGTTCTCTTGTCAAAACATCTGCCACAAAAATCACCCCAACAATTAACGTTCTATCAATTCTGCCAGCTTCTCTATTTCTTTCATTTCCTGTCGAACATTTATACTCATCAATGACTTAACATCAATAAGAATGCCTTGAATCCTTTGATATTCTTCCAAATTATCTTTCCAGTTACTAATTGCCTCACCAATCTTCAACATTTTTTGATTACCTGCATATTTACCTTTTACTGAATCATACGGCATAAGAAATGCATTATATACTTTCATACCACTACCATGCAAACGCTTGAATCTTGGCTCATTAACCACGTATTCTCCATATGTAATCTGTTTATTAATTGATGTAGATTCTGGTAACTCCCCTGCTTTACCGGTGATTCCATATTTATAATACTTTGCATCAAGAATATATACATTATTACCATACAACATAATTGTATCTGGTTCCAATGAGACATTATCATATTTCCCACCATTTACGTACCAGATTGTCTTTGGAAAATAGTCAGCTTTATTTTCAATCCCAAAAACTTTATCAATCATTTTTTCCCACACATACTCAAATCGATATGTTCCATACCTATAATTTCTACTCGAATCCTTATCTCCTTCAAAATTAATTATTGCGAGCATATGTCTAAAAAGTATTCTGTTCTTATCATTAAACGTACTTGCCATTTTTTCTTTAAGAACTGACCGGAATAGCTTATCGCGGTTAGATATTCGCGGTTTCTTTGGCATTATTGCAGTAAAAAGCCATCCAATCCGCTCAAAACTCTCATATACACAATACTCATGTATTAATGTAATTAATTCATTTTCTTTTATACTGTTTTTCTTGGTGACAAAATCAAGATAAAACACATCTGTATCCTGTACATATGGTCTTTGTGTTTTTATTGTTCTGTTCCAATTTATTTTTCCAGTTTTGGCAATCTTGTATGAAACCTCCTGTTCTCTATAATAACCTCTGGCAAAAATCCTTTATGAGATACATATAAGATTGCAACGGAAATTCTACTTCATCAAAACTATTATTTTCTCCTAATAGTTCCGACTCTTTTCGTTCCGTATTTGTGGCAAGTGTATTAAATAACAGCATTATGTCTTTTCGCAATTCCTTGTTATCATCTGAAATATGATAACCCATCGGGAAATTAATACTTATATCTCCATCATCACATCTCAATCCAACAAATGTATCACTCTCTCGATTTGAATTTACTCTGCACTTCTGATATCAATTTCCCTCAAGGAATCACCACCTACTCTTCTGTATTGTCTGTATTTTTCATTTTAGAAGCATTTTTTCATATACGCTCAATCTCAGTACTGCTGCTAATTTATCGTTTGTTGTAGTTTCATATGTAGCAACAACTTCTTCTAAAGACTTGCAATTTTCATTAAAAATTGCTGTCTTATCCATTTTAAACGCATCATCCCATAAATACTTGAGTACTTTCTCTGGAAATCTGTTTACTTCTAATTCTTTTTTCTTTGCAAAGTATGTTCCCAGACGCTTATCTTCGGAACTTGCCATATCAACATTAATTTCGAGCACCATATCGTTGATAACAGTAGCAAACGCTCCCCAGTTTACTTTTGTTCCCTCAATTATATCCTTTGAATGTTCAGACTCATCAAATTTATTTTCTATTTGTCTCATATCCCATCTTCTTTGAAATGCAGTATCCAAAGTAAATACATTTTGATCCGCTGTATTCATGGTTGCAAGAATATACATATTGGAAGGTATTCTTACTGGATGTTCCTCATCTTCATATACTTCTGTTGCAACTTCATAATTTGAAATTCCATACTCGCTTTCTCCAACTTCTTCAGGAGGAAATTCATCTTCATCTTTTCTGTCAAGAAGCTGAAATATCTCACCAAAAATTGCAGGCGCATTACCACGATTTAATTCTTCAATCACAAGGTAATAATAATGATCCGGATCCTTCTCTGCCTTCTTTAACATTTTAGTAAACGGACCTGGTGTAAATACATATTTTAACTTTTCATTACCCGATTCATCTTTTTCTACTCTTGGCAAAATCTGACCAACGAAATCTGAATATGTATAATCTGGATGAAACACTACCCGCTCCATAAATTTTTCATCTGAACAATACTTTGTTTTGATTTCATGACTTTTTCCAGCTCCCGGCACACCATATAGGAGAATATTTTCAGCCCCTGTTTTTCGCACTTTGGGCGTTTTTGCATCTTTTTCCAACTCTGTTTCACCCGCAATTGAAATATCATAAATATTCTTATTAAGACATCTATAAATATTTAAAGCCTTCTGTAATTCTGTGGAATACGATTCATTCAAACCTGCTGCCTTAATAACATCTGGCGCTCTAAATTCTTTTTCAAGGATGTTTTTTCCATATTTAATTCCAAAAATATGTATAGATGCTACCTGCATTCGATTTTCTGCATTACTATACATATCCCGGAGAATACTTCCTAATTCTTGTAGGGTAAACTCCGTCTTCTCGACTTGTGCATCTTTAATCTCAATAATTTTTTTGATATCAACCTTTGTATTGGTCGGCAACTTAAAAAACTTATTATTAAGCGTTGAAAGATGATATTCGCCTTTTGTCTCGTCAACTGCCTTGATACCAATGCAATCATAAAAGAGCTTTTCTTTATGTTTTAATAACACCAGATAGTCTCCTGTATGTAACAATTTTCTGAATGCCACAAATGCTTGATCATCCATAGTTGTAAGTGATAACTGAACTTGATCCGCCTGTTCTTTCCGCCTGCTTCTTACAATACTTGCATGAACACATCGACTATTATTTTCTTCAAATATAATTCCAGTTTTCATCCCTCCAGACAAGTAATTAACATCATTTTTATAGATATACAATGGAATCTGTGTTATAAAATATTTCTTCAACTGTTCATCTCTATCATCATAACTGCACTGAAAATACCCATCAGCCATCAAATACGGGAACATATTCATTTGCTCACCGGATATTGCAATATGAGTCTGATTTGTTGTTCTTCCCTCATCCAATGTATTTGATGCTTCAAGTCTTTTAACAATTATTCCATCGTATTCATTCACTGCATACTCTGGAGCAATGTTTTTCACAATCTCTATCGCTTCCGTAAAATTCATCAAACATTACCACCTTTCATATAACGTTTAATCACCTGTGCTATTGCTCTTCCAAGAAGAGGAGGAACTGAATTTCCTATCTGCATATACGTTTTTGTATATGCTCCCCTAAAGAAATAATCATCCGGATATGATTGTACTCTGGCAGCTTCCCGTGGGGTAAGACCTCTTGCCTGCGTAGGATGAATATACATATTACAATCAAACTTCATATGTGCTGTTATAGTTTTACACACTTTGTCATTTTCAAGTTTAAAATATTTATCTTTAAATATACCATTTCTTCTGGCATATGGCATAATATCAGCAATTTTAGGATCATCCGACCGATCCCCCTGTTCCATGCGTCCATAAATCTCAATATCCCTATCATTATTATATCTGGCCTTATGATTTGATACCACCGGTATGATTCTATTTTGATTTATATATGAAATATAATCATTTGTGTCGGAAATATTATTCTTCTCAATTTTATATCCACACTCCCTTGATCCTAACTCTGTTGCATTCTTAACCCGGGAAGCCTCTAACTCTCTCAACGCATATAAAGCATCTCCTAGATTATGTTCTGTAATACATTCACTAAGTGCAAATATTTCTTGAAAAATCTGTTCATTATCAACGCCGATGCAGTTACCGATATATATCAGTCGTTCTCTGTTCTGAGGCACCCCAAACTCTTTAGCATTTAAAATATGACATTCAACCGAATAACCAATATTACGAAAATCCTCTTTCACCTGTTCTGCAACCGACAACATTCCTTTAACGTTTTCCATAACAAAAAACTTAGGATGGACTTTTTCCACAACTTCCACATAACTTTTATATAAATAATTTCTTGGATCATCAATCAATCGCTGTCTGTTAGCCATACTAAATCCTTGGCATGGTGGTCCGCCAACCACAATATCAACACTTCTTCCCGCCAAAAACTCATCAAGATTCTCAACCACATCCTTAATGTCACCTAATACAATGTGGTCTCTTGGCGTCTCGGGATGATTATGAGCATATGTATCCACACAACAATCCTGAATGTCATTTGCCAGGCTTGTTACAAAACCTTCCTGCGAAAAACCTAATGATAATCCACCCGCACCGCAAAACAAATCTATCATTTTTAATGACTTATCATTAACGCTTTTCCTTGCATTTTCGATGTAAGTATTACAATACTTACACACCGGGCAGTTATCGCAGTTCTGTTCCACTTCATTACATATAAACGACAATTTCTGAAAAGCCTGTTTTAAGGTATTATCGGTTTTTACGTCATTTTTATATAATTTTGCTCTAGCTCTAAGAAACTCTTCGTTTATATCTTTGGTAACACGCTCCAGACAAACATCTATGGATTTGCCTTTTTCATTATCCAAACCAGCATCCACAAATGCTATAAACTCGCTCTTGTCATTTTTGTATTCCATTCTAATCTACCCACTCTCCAAGTTCTTCTAATGTGTCCTTAACGGATTGGGCTACAGCCCTTGACACATTTACCGTAACTGCATTTCCGAACTGCTTATATGCCTGGCAATCAGATACTGGTATTATAAACGAATCTTCAAATCCCTGTAATCTCGCACATTCTCGCGGTGTAAGTCTTCTTACCCTTCCATTCTGAGTTACATAATTATCTTGACATGCTCTATGCATTTTGCCATCGTTGCACATAATGGTCTTGCAATCTTTAAATCAATCTCTGATTTTGCCTTGTACCCGCCAGTCCCATCGGATAATATTGTAGGCAATATCCTGTCCGATAAAAAGTACTTATTATCCACATCATGCTCAAGCAAATCCTGCAATGTGCTATTAAGTTCCTGCTTTTCTGGGAATTTATATTCAGCAGCCTCATTATCAAAGCATACAATATATGTTCTGTTTCTAGTCTGAGGTATTCCATAATCTGCTGAATTTAATATCTCACAAAACACTTTATATCCCAAAACATCCTGTAATATCCGATGTATTTCCTTATATGTTTTTCCTTTATTATGAGTTTTTAAAGAGCGCACATTTTCTAATATGATTGCCTTGGGCTTTTTCCCTTTTTTTATTTTATCATCAATAATTTCTGCTATTCTAAAAAACAATGTTCCTCTGGTATCTTCGAACCCTTTTTGTGCTCCCATCATACTAAAAGGCTGGCAAGGAAAGCCACCTATCAAAACATCACAATCTGGTATTTCATCCAAAGATACTTCATTTATATCACCTAACACGATGTGATCACCAAAATTAGCTGTATATGTCTGCACCGCATATTTATCAAAGTCATTTGCCCATACAATATCATAACCTGTATCTACAAAACCTTTATCAAGACCGCCCAATCCACTAAAAAATGATACAACATTCATCTATTCTTCCTCCTTTAGCTTACTATTCTTTATGTATTCTCTGATCCATAAACCAATTTCTACAGAAGCAGTTTTTCCCTCATTACGCAATAATGTCATAAATTCATTCTTAACTGCCGGTTCAATTGATATTTCTATTTTTGCCGTTTTTATCCGACCTGCCGGTCTTCCACAATTATTTTTCTTTTTATTTGTCATTGCATTTTTCCTCCGTTTTATAAACATATTATATAGTGTTTTTATCAGGGTGTAAATAGAAATTTTCGAATTCTTTCTGTATACACTTCTTAGTTTTCTTGATATAATATAGATAAGTTTATAGAAGGGAGAAATTTCAAATGTATAGACAAATAATTGATGTATTAAATCACTTTCTAAATTCCATAAATGTCCTCGGAACACCACTTAACCCAGATGCATTCCAAGGTATTTTTGTCAAAAAACTTTCCAACCAAAATATCATCAAGGACAAGCGTAGAATCAATGCCGGTGATACCACTTCTACTGTCAATCAAACACACATAGATATTACCGGACGCCAAAGCATGTTATTCTTCTTTGAAGAATTAAACAATGCATCTACCACGTCTCAAAGTATTGATATTGATTTGTACGACAACAATTTGAGATACCTTCGTGCAAATGACATTTCCATACGCCAAATCGACACTGCCGGTAATACCTTTTTTATACGCCAAGCGACAATCGTTCCACCACCATTAACCAATTGGAGCTTAACTCTTCACAGTTCCGCCTATAAAAAGTATGGGCATACCGGAGACCAGGTACAAATCAATATCCCCGATGTCGAAGAACCTTTCACACAACTTCAAAGATGTGCATTTCAAGATGATGCTCTTGTAATGCTAAGATATGACTATTTACGCTATTTAGCAATACTTATACCTTACGAATTGTGTGGCAATCTTTATTCCATCACCAATACATATGGCAACCAGAATGTTAACTGTGTGGCATTAAATTCTGCATACAATCCAGAATTAGCTCACGAAATTCAGTACAACGATATCATCCGAGATGTTTCTTTTGATGAATGTGATGCAGTTTTTTTACAAAATATGCTCCTCAGAAATCCTCAATCAGGAACAGATGTCGAGAAATTTGTAAAAACCCGTGTCTCACAAGGTTCATTCCGAAGATTATTACTTTTAGAACGTCACCATTGTAATCTATGCGACATAACCACTACTTCAGTTTTACGTGCCAGTCACATCAAAGAATGGTCTGAGTCTTCGCGGGAAGAACGGATAGATGCAAACAATGGTCTACTTTTATGTGCCAACCACGATGCACTATTTGATCGCCACCAAATATCATTTAACCCAGAAACTGGTAATATTTGTATTTCCGAATCCATTGATGATGAACAAAAAGCTGCGCTTAACCTGTCAGATTCATTCAATCTATCTATGTCTGACAGAATGAAATCATATATGCAAATACATTATCAAAAATTTAAAGCTAAAGAAAATAATTAAACCGTTTAAGGGACAAAGCCATACTGACTTCGTCCCTTTCCATTTCTTTTCAGATGAAACAACGGCATGCCTATCGTGCCCTCTCTCTGCCTCCATCATTTCTTCCCATAACCTGTTCTTGCTCCATCGCCAATGTCTTTTCATAAATAGCCTGATAATCTTCAAATATCTTATCCTCGAATATATATGTTCTCCATCCTCAAATACACCAACATGATTGTAATTCTTTAACTTGCCGGCAGCTCCTCTTATTATTGAGAATCTGTTCTTCTCTATATTCTGTGCATGAAGTTCATAAACATGCAATATTACCGGTTTTACCTCTTAACATGAGGCAAATGCTTCCATTTTTAAATCTTTTCCCATTTTAAAGGCTCCTTTTTCTTATGATGGCTTTAGCTTATCATTTTACGAGTCCCAAAGTCTGCCCTTGCACATCGAACCTTTGTTTTTCATTACGTTAAATCCCTATTTTCCCAGTTCCTTTAATGTCTGGAGCAACTGTATACTGCCTCCCACAGCTCATTCCATCCGGCATAGCCCATCGATACAAAGTATCTAAACCATACGCGCCATGCATCATAAAACAAGCTGTCCTTGTTCTCCTCAGCCAATGTTACCAGGTCAGCACACCTTACTACATAGTCCTTATCCTTTGTGAAACGACCTGTTAATATGCCATTTTTGTATAGCTCATACAGATTTTCAAGGGCAGCCTTTGCTGTTGCCATGTCAAAATTGCAAGCCCCACTTTCGTTGATTTCATTGAATTTAAGGCACTCCCTATAGTTTTTTTCTATAACGTTATCTGATACTTTATTTTCCATATTATCACATTCATACCTTTAACACCATCTCATGCCACTCTTCTCCACCCCAGGTAGAGTCAGCAATCCCCAGATCCTGCAATCCAAACTTTTTATACATCTCTACCTTCTGCTCTAAGCATGTCAGAAACAGCTTTTTTCGTCCGTTTGCCTTTTCACGCTGACTGTAGCGGTACACTAGCTCTCTGGCAAGGCCCTGTCCACGGTACTCCGGAAGCACGTCAAGGCCCAGAAGCATCACATTCTTACCGTTTTCATCGCATAAATCGATGTCCGTAAAGAACTCATCCCTGAACTTTTCCTCGTCTGTTGCCACACCATTTAAAAAGCCCGCCAGCTTACCGGTTGATTTGTCAATTGCCACGAGAAATAGCTGTGGTACCTTTGCAATTCTCTCTGTCATTGCCTTTGGAGAACATGCCTCATTCGGTGGGAAACATATCTGCTCAATTGCTATTGCCTGTTCTACCTCGTCTGGGTTTATACTTCTAAATTCAAAATTATCTGTCATTATTTTATACCTCATTCTTCTGTTTATCATATATTAAGATTTTTGTGTTACCGGCCACTCTCAAGCGTGAACAGTAAAATTTTTTGTATATGTATATAATACGTGTTTTTGCTGATATAATCAATAATCCCCCAAATACCAAAATCAGTCACAAAAGCATTTTACTGCTTTTATGACTGATTTACATTGCGACTTCATTTATGAATACCTACAATTAATTACGAAAGAACGATAATGCTTCCTTCAATCCATCAGACTCATCATTCATGTGTCCTGCCATTTCAGAAACTCCGTGCATCATCGCATTGAGCTCCTCGATATTGGCATTCATCTCTTCGGTTGCTGCGGCATTTGCTGCGCTGACGTCTGTCAGGCTGTTGCTGCTCTTCGTGATGTCATCATTCAGCTCAATCATCGCAGTGACAAGCTCTTCGATTTCATCAGCTTTTTCTGCTGTCTTTTGAATCTGCTCATCAAGTGAGCCAAATTCATCGAGTACTGCCTTAATCTCTTCCTTCTGCTTGGCATTGTCCTCGACGATGGTGCCGGATGCCTGAACACAATACCTGCACTCTTCAACCAGTGATGATATTATCTGCTTGATATTCTCAAGCTCCGTATTGGTATTGTCTGAGAGCACTCGAATCTCCTGTGCCACTACTGCGAAGCCTTTTCCTGCATCGCCGGCTCTGGCTGCCTCTATAGATGCATTGAGTGACAAAAGATTGGTTTCACTGGATATTTCCTCAATGACAGAGACAATATTGCTCACCTTGTCAACCGTAGTATTTACAGTTTCTATGCGTTTTGAAATTGCTGAGATACCCTCATCCATCTTGTGGCTGCTATCCTGCATGGATTTAATCTTGTCATTCATGATTTTACTGCTATCCTGCACTGCTACCGTCTGGTTTTGATTTCATCAACAGAGGCATTAATGTCCTTTGTTTCATTGCTCATTTCAGAAGATTTTCATTAATCTTGGAAATAGATGCTGCCATGCCTGTAGAGCCCTCTGCAACATCCTCGACTGCCTTGGATATCTCGTTATTTGCAGCAAGTGTCTGACTGCTTGTGTCATTGAGCTCATAGCTGTTTGATGACATCGTATCACTGGAATTTCTTATTTTTCCGACAATACTTCCAAGCGATTGTGTGAGCTCCTTCATCTTTTCTATAATCAGGCCTATCTCATCATTTGACTCCTTGACCACACTGAAATCTGCCTCAATATTACCATTGGCAACATCCTCAATTATTGTACTGACCTTTACAAGCGGTCTCATAAGCCTGCGTCCCATTATGAATGAGATAATAATTGCAATAATCACAACAATAGCAATGATTCCAACGGCAACTCCTGTTACAGTAGTGATTCCTGCAAGTGCCTCAGATTCATCTGCTGTAAGCACAAGTATATTTTCATTGTTCAAAATCGTATATGCCGAATACTTTGTTGTTCCATTGAAATCATATTCTACAACAGTCGTGCCCGGTTTTGCCATCCGAAGCTGTTGTACAACGCCTTTAATTACAGCATTCTCAACAGGCTGTCCAACCTTTTCCTTTGTTGGATGATAAAGCATTGTGCCATCATTCTTTACCACATAGACATATGAGCTGTCCATACCTTCGAGCTTTACATCGGAAAGACTCTTAGCGTATTCATCATAGTCTAAATCCTCTGTATCTGCATTGCTGATCTCATTCTCCACAATTTTTGATGTTGTATTGATAACATCTACCATGGTATGCTTTGTGCTGTCTGTAATTTGTTTTTTGGAGCTTTCAAGAATAAATACCATACAAATTACATTTGAAACTATAACAGCTAAAATCACCATTACTATGATTTTGGCTGCAAATGTACCTCTTTTTTTAGTTTTACTCTGTTCCATATGACCATCTCTCCTATCCTACTGCTACAGCTACTCCTTTAGCTTAAAATTATAAGACAATATTACCATTTTTGGTGAAATTATACAATAGTTTATCAGTAAATAAAAAATTTATCTACATTTTGCCTTTGATTAATTTGTCGCGCAAATAGGGTTAATGTTCAATCATAAACAGTTATACTACCTATTCCACATTCTTTAGTGCCATGTCCATCGGAATCCTCTTTATTCTCCTGAAATCAAATACTGTCACTATAAGGTATCCGATGAGCACAAATGCAAACATCTTTACATAGCCGACAGGTGTCATATGGAATGAAAACCATCCGCTGAAGGTCTGAAGCATTATGCGCCATACAATGTCCATTACTTTTGCACCAAGCACAACGCTGATGATATCCGAGATGACCACCACGATGGATGTTGAGACCAGATAAAGACTTGCAATTTCTCTGTTGTCGTAGCCTAAAATCTTGGTCATAGATATGGCTGTCTCATTTTTCTCGATGATGAGCTTCGTGAGCAGATATATCATAACGGCTGATAGCAATATGCAAAGCACCTGGAAGTACTGCATGTATGAGCCCATGGAGTGGTCGAGCTGGTCTGCCATTTTGGTGATGTCGCGTATCGTGATTGTTGTTGCGATATCGCTCTCATCGATATCCTTTATCTTTGTATCCGACAAAATCCGCTGAATCTGCCATCCGCAAAATCAAAGGTATCCGCGAAATGCTCTATAGGCATAAACACCGCGATGCTCTGGGATTTATCGTAGGTTCCCTTCACCTTGAATTTGTATGTTTTTTCTCGTACTGTGCATCAAGCTTTATTGTATCACCCGGTTTTATACCATATTTATCTGCAAATGAGTCTGATATGTATACCTCGTTATCCTTAAGCGAATCCATGTCCTTAAGCTTTACGTATGCACTGTCTGTTTCCACTCCGTAGACAGACACCTCCTCGTCAAACTCATCTGTTCTCCTTAAGAGCGATGTCATGTCAAATTTCTCTGCATCACTGTTATCGGTTTCAAGCACGTTTCCGTCTGCATCGACATAGGATTTGAGTACGTACTGATATTTTGCAAACATCATACTGTCCGTATTTTTCTTGTAATAATCAAGTGTATCCGGCATGCCGACTGCCATCGCGAGCATTACCATGATGAAAAATATTCCCACAAAGAGTATCAGATAGTTTGCCACATTCTGGAACATGATTCTCAGTCTGAAACGGCTCATGAAGCTCAAGCGCGGAAGCCGCATTGCTTTTTTTCGCTTTGTTTTCTTAAGGTCATGACGCAGAAACTGAAGCGGTGTGTGCTGCATCATGCGAATTATTACGATAAGATTTACAACCAGCATGATAATCACCGGAGCAAGCGTTGTTTTTATGAATGCACCAGGATTCCAGATTGTGTGATATGTCGGCAGGCTGTAGCTGTTGTAATACATGCCCACAACCACATCCTTGAATACCGTATAGCCCAGTATATTTCCTACTACTGCTGCCAGAAATGTCACAATAACAGGCATTGAAAGGTAATGCCTAATAAGCTCGCCCTTTGTGTAGCCCGACGCGCGAAGCGTGCCTATCGCTGATGATTCATTTGCTATCGTATTGCTTATGGTCACTGCAAAATGAATGCGATTATCACAATAAGAATGTCTAAAAGCACTCCTCCCATGGCCTTGTCTGAGCCCATATCGTCCGTGGCAAAATTGATTGCCGGATTTGAGTAGCGCGGTGTGTAGTCCTCCACTTCATTGCCAGCTGCCATAACCTGTGACACCATCGCCTCCAAAAGTCATCTGATTTTTCCTTCTGCTCTATGTCGTCAGCCGGCTCATCCTCGTATTTCCATGCATATGTATAGTGAATGCTCTTGTCCAGGCGCTCAAAGCCCTCCTTTGTCACCATTGCCACATCAAACTTTATCGCATCAAACATCATATCGGTCTTCTTTTCATGCAGTGTGGAGTAATTGACATATGCGATAAGGCCCGATACCTTGAATTCTTTTCCGCTGACCTTTATTGTGTCACCGACCTTCATCCCCACGTTGTCTGCATGCATTCTGTCCACAGCGATTTCGTTCTCATTTTGTGGAAAAGAACCCTCGATGAGACATGCGAGATTGATATCCTCGGTCTTTGTGTATACACGTATGGTTCCGTCCTTTTTGCCGTCTGCGTCGTAGTCCTCCGTCTCATTGCGATAGAAATTCTCGTAGAGCGTGACAGGAGTTTTGCTGCTATCGCTGTCTTTTTCGTCCGGAGCTGTTTTTACCTCGCCTGACTCAATAGCTGTAACAAGCTCGCTGTCAGCCTTATCCTTAAGCTCAAAATGTCCATCCTCCTGCTTGTATTTACTTACCCCTCATCCGCAGAGGTGAGCATACTGTTGTTTGCCACATACATTCCGGATACAAAGCCGATTGTCAGCACGAGGAAAAGAAATACAACGAGATATTTCTTCCAGTCACCGATAATTTCCTTTGGTATACGCTTTATCAGAGGATTTTTATCTTTTCCTGCTCATAGGTCAAATTCTCCTTACCACTCAAGCTCTTCGGCCGAAACCTTATTAGTATTGATATCGTTGTGGCGCACGGCTCCGTCCCTAAGCTTTATCACGTGGTCTGCCATGTTTTTGATGGCCTCATTGTGTGTGACCATGATTATGGTGTTTCCGTACTTTTTGTTGACATCCTCTATGAGCTTCAAAATCTCCTTTGAGGTGTTGTAATCAAGCGCTCCTGTAGGCTCGTCGCAGAGCAGTATATCCGGATTTTTCACGATTGCACGCCCTATTGACACACGCTGCTGCTGTCCGCCGGATAGCTGGTTTGGAAGCTTATAGCGGTGCTCGTAAAGCCCCAGCGTGTGAAGCAGCTCATCGATATCCAGTGCGTTGTCAGACAGGTATGCGCCCACCTCGATATTTTCCTTTACATTCAGATTGGCAATCAGGTTGTACATCTGAAACACATATCCCAGGTGCTTTCTGCGGTACTGTGTGAGCTTTTTCTCGCTCATATCCTTCAGCTTGTCGCCATTTATACTGATATATCCGGAATCGGCGCTGTCGATGCCTCCGATGATATTGAGCAGTGTAGACTTTCGAGCCTGACGGTCCGAGCAGCACACAGAATTCACCCTTTGCCACTGAAAATTCATGCCCCGCAGCACCTCCTGGCGCGTCTCGCCGCTTCCAAAGCCCTTTTTCAAATCCACTATTTCTAAGAACTTTCTCTCTTCTTCTGACATATGATATCCTCTCTTTCAACATTTCAAATTACATTTACCTTATATAAGGTTATACGTTTAAAAACAATTACTGGTCAGATTGTACTTACTGTAGTTACCTGTCATTTATGTATGTTAGTGCCGTCTAACTTTATGTAATAAGAGTAACGCTATTCTGCCTTTCTTGTCAATAAAAATTTTATAATCAGTTTGGTAAAATCTCTTTTATTTTCTGACCGGATTAACAGCTTCAAGGCGTATGCATAATATAAATTAAATCTGTTTTACGGAGATATGAATTTTTATGTGTGGTATTGCCGGATTCTGTAATTTTAAAGAAGACTTTGAAGAGAACACCGATTACTGGAACTTTCGTCTTGAGAAGATGCGTGCTGTGCTCGCCCACCGCGGCAACGATGCCAGAGGACGCTACCTTAAAAAGCATATTGGTCTGTCGCACAGCCGTCTGGCCATCCGTGATATCCTGTGCGGCGACCAGCCCATGACGCGCACCCACAACGGCTATGAGTACACTATCTGCTATAACGGAGAAATTTACAACACTGATGAGCTGATTCCCGAGCTGTCCGAAAACGGCTTTGTATGCTCCACAACCTCAGACACCGAGGTTATTCTGTACGCCTACATCCATTGGGGCGCTGATTTTGTCAATCGCTTAAACGGCATTTTTGCATTTGCCATATGGGATGCGGCTAAAAGCCGGCTGCTTTTACCGCGACCGCGTTGGTGTCAAACCGCTTTTTTATGCCATCCGAGGAGATTCTCTGGTGTTTGGCTCCGAGCCAAAGGCCTGCTTTGCGCACCCTGCAGTAAAACCTGAGCTTGATAAGCAGGGCTTACAGGAGCTTCTTGCTATCGGGCCTGCACACACGAGCGGGCTTTCCCTGTTTAAGGATTTGTTTGAGGTTTTGCCGGGACACTTCATGATTTACTCACAGGATGGGCTGCATGATGAAACCTACTGGAAGCTTACAAGCCGGGAACACACCGAGAGCTATCGGGATACCGTTGCTCACACACGTTTTCTGGTGGAGGACGCTATAAAAAGGCAGATGGTTTCCGATGTGCCGGTATGTACTTTTCTGTCAGGCGGCATCGATTCAAGCATCGTGACTGCCATCGCCGCAAACTATATGAACACACGCGGTAAAACGCTCAACACTTTTTCATTCGACTTTAAGGACAATGACAGGTATTTTAAGGCAAACGCCTTCCAACCGGAGAGGGATTTGCCCTATGTCAATCGTATGCTTGAAGAGTATGAGACAGCCCATTCCTATCTCGAGTGTGATGAGAACTCTCTCTTCAAGGCGCTCTTTGCCGCAGTCGATGCAAAGGATATGCCCGGCATGACCGATGTGGACTCGTCACTTTTATATTTCTGCAGCCTCGTCAGCCGAAAAAATAAGGTAGCTCTTACCGGTGAGTGTGCTGATGAAATCTTTGGTGGATATCCGTGGTTTTACCGCAAAGAGCTGCTGGAAAGATATGGCTTCCCATGGTCATCGGATGTCGCTCCACGCCTTGCTCTTTTGCGCGATGATGTGGGTTTGGAGCTTGATTTATCCGGTTATCAGGCTTTTCGATATGAGGAGTCGAGGTCAAAAGCACCTCTCCTTTACGGCGAGGCCGGTGAGGACGAAAGCCGCCGCATAATCGGATATCTCAATATCAAATGGTTCATGCAGACGCTTCTTGACCGCATGGATCGCACCAGCATGTACTCCGAGCTTGAGGCCCGTGTACCTTTTGCCGACCATCGTATCATTGAGTATGTCTTTAATGTGCCTTGGCATATGAAATATCAAAACGATGTGGAAAGACTCTGCTTCGCGATGCTTTTTCAGATGTCCTGCCACCGAGCTTTTGCACAGAAAAGAGCCCATATCCAAAGACTTATCATCCCGGATATGAAGCTCTCCTTATAAAGGGAATGGAGGAGATATTAGACTCCTAACGCCCCTGTGCGCACTCTCATTGACACTGACAAAACGCGCGAATTTTTAAAGGCACCGGCAGAATACGGCAGTCCGTGGTTTGGCCAGCTCATGGCAGGTCCGCAACTTATCGCATATTTCATCCAGATTAATTACTGGATGGAGAAGTATCAGCTGTCTGCTTAATGCTCATCCATGATTAATTGACCTTGCGCTCTATATCAATGATGTTATTCTCTATGATATTGTTTTCTGTAATGTTGTTATCTATGCTCTCTGCCGAAGGGGTGCTTTCACTATTCTGCTCTTTCGGTGTAAATCTTCTCACCTTATCCATGAGCTGAGTCTTCTTCAGCTCATGCTTAAGCTCAACACGTTCACTCTTCTGCTGACGTTTTTTCTCTTTCAGCTTGTATTTTGCCTGTTTCTTTGCGAGCTTATTCTGCCTCTTCTGCTCCTTTATGGCAGCCTTGGTCTCTCTTTGGCCTGCTTTGCCACAAGCTTTGCTTCTTTTGCTTCGTTCTTTATGCGACTCTTTTTGTTCTTCTTGACACTCTTTTTAGCCACCTTATGTAATTCCTTGAGGTCTGACTTTGCAGCCTTTATATTTTTTCTGTCCTTGCGGTATGGATTGTGCACAAAGTATCCCACAGTGCCTATCATCATAAGAAGCAGCGCCAGCGCCTCTCCAGCCATCGTGACATACTCCAGATACTGCGGATACAGCTTGTAGCCTATCAGCTCCACCGCTATCAGTATAAGCGGGATGAAAAACAGTATATTCTTTCGCTTTTGGGACAATAACGCTCCCTCCGCACCTACACACATGAGTACATACAGGCACAGCTGTGAAGTCGGTCCATAGGCATATGCCACAATCGCAGCCATTATTACAGATATGCAAAACACTATGAATGCTTCTCCGCGGAACAGGGCATTCCTGTACTCTTTTATGCCCTCCAGCTTGTCTACCGATATGCCATGCAGTGAATATACCTGGTCTGTGATATCCTCCATGCAGTCCTCATGGTATCGCTTCAGCTCCCTGTTGCTGTTTATATCGGCATCTATGGAGCGTCTGCGCTCTGTAAGCAGCTTCTGCTCCTCCATGATCTTCTCCCATGCCTCATCCTCTGCCTCACGCTGAAGCTTCACCTGCTCGTGAATCCACTCAGCCCGCTGGATGCGCTCGCTCTCGAGGGATAACCATCTGCTGCGCGTCAACAGTCTGCTGCGGTGTTTGAGTCTCCTGCGTCATGCTGTTATTTTCCTTTTCTTTGTTTATCATTCCGGTTTTCTGCCTCTTTCTTCTAGACATTTTCTTCCTCTTGCAATTGTTATTTACTGCTATATATCTTCTATTAAAGCATATTTTAGCGGAATTTTCCATAGAATATGCGCATGATATCCGCAAACCGAAATTTTGGTGCCCGATACCATTAAATTTTTCAAATTAGAATTGAGATTTCATCTATTCCAAGTAATTTCATAATTGTTATATTTTATTATCAAATACCTCTCAAGCCCTTGAAAACACTAAGTTTATCACAGGTTAGCTTTCCCTTATTATTTCCCTTGTGTTATATCGTCCCGTCAGTGTTTACGAACTCTCATAAGGGCAAATACAAGGGTGCAGGACATCCAGTGGATGTCCGCTTTACCGACCGTAGCGAAGCGGAGACCAAGAAAAATCCTATAAAACAGTATAACACAAAATAAAAGTGACATGGTGAACTGATTGAAATGCTTCTATTTTTTTAACAAATGATTGATTGAATGATAAGGAGATTCTCCATCTGACCGCCCCATACAGTGAAGAACGCCGAGAGGCGGCGTGGGAGTATGCCAGAGAACACGATGCTGCCGACAGGCTGAAATGACGTGGATTTGTTCATAAGTTTGTGTTATACTTCTTTAATAATTGGGCAACAAACAGAAAATGGAGGCATCTATGAAACATAACAACCTTATAATCATGTCTGCATTAGCACTTGTGATTAGTTTAACCGGGTGCGGAAATACAAATAAGCTTTCCGAATATGACATGACCGAATTAGTTTTATAGAATATACTGACATAGATACAGTATGCGAAGATGAAGAACTGATAACTGCTGGAAGCAATTTGCTATCTGACCAAGAGGACAATTTGCTCCTCTCCTATGTAGTAGATAGCGCTATTGAACTTTCTACCGAGCTGGGAGATTATGACCATTTGGTGTTTACAAATCCCAAATGGATTGAAAACTTTGGCGATTCTGGCAAATTAAAACCCATAGAATATAGCAGCTTATCAAAAAGTATGCAAGAGTTTTTAGACAGTCAAATGCCGATATTGACAAACGACGGAAGTGTATTGCCAGAAGGAACAGGGTTATACGAATACGAAGGTGGCGGTCTGCTTGCATTTCCTATAAATGTAACTCTTGGATCAGCGAAGCCGATAGAAGCAAAAAATCCTCTGGTTATGCTAATAGACAATCCGGCAGAAATACTGAAAGCTGATTCTTGTATGTTGCCCTTGACCTCAAGTGGAAATGTGTTGTTTTGGATAGCGATAATTTACAACAAGCTTTTGAAAATAGTGAGCTTAAAGATTACGGAGATATTCAAAAGTTTAATGAAAAAATAACATTTTACAATTACATAACCAATCCGAGAGGACAGTCGAGAAAATCGACTGTCCTTTTTCTATGCCTATGATCAGAAAGGAGCGACCACCCATGACAAAGCCAAGAGAGAAAACCCGCGAGGAGCTGCAAGCCGAGATTGAAGGCGCAAAAGATCCGCCCATAAAATAGTAGCTCTATGCGTCAGCTATTTTACGGGCGGTATTCTTTATTAAGAATGATATACTTAAACGCAAGAAGCATTTCACCAGTTCCGATTGTCTGATATCGAAAGGAGACACACGATTATGGCAAAAGGATCTGTAAGAAAAAAAGGAAAGAAATGGAGCAGCACCAAAGGATGTGCAGGAACTGTTAGGGCACTCAGATGTCAGTACCACCATGAATGTCTATGCACACTCTACAAGAAAAGCCAAGCGGGAATCTGCAAGGTTACTTGATAAAGTGGCAGGCAATGACTAAATAAAACTTTCCCTTATTTCCCTTACGATTATCTCATAAGGGCAAAATAAGGGAAAATACATATCGTTCGCTAATGCACAGGCTGGAAAGCCTGTAAAATAGGAAAGGTTTATGGTGTTGTCCTGGCAGATATGAATATCCGTACAAGACGCGATGTCAAGAAATTTTTAGAAGGACTCTCTACCGGAAGTTCCAGCCTTCTTAAGAATGTAACCGGTGGTTATCATTACCATACGATTGAAGCTGAATCCGAAGAGATTTTAGATGATATTCAAAATGAACTCGCAGAAAAGGTTTTCTAATGCAATCAAGGCGTCAGTCCGGTATTTCCGGAACTGACGCCTTTTAAGTATTGGAAATTGTCAATGCCACTGTTTTGTCTTACATATACTTCTTCACAATATTCTCCATTACTTTCCACTTATGTTCCATATCAGAGACAAGTTTAAACTGTGTCCTTGCCCGGTCCAAATTCTGCCCCGGTCTGTGAATTTTAAAATAAATGTCTCCAATATAATCCATAAGAAACCTCATTCCACATTCATAGGTCATAAGCCTAGCGCCCATCGGAAGCAGCTTTATCTCTTCCTGTGAAAGTTTTCCACCACAGCCCTCTATAAAGCCCTTCGCACATGCTTCAAAAAGCTCTAAATCGCACCACACTTTATCCAGATTTTGTTCATCCTCTAATGCTGTACTTGCTCCAATCCGCACCGCATCTCCAAAATCATTCATGGCTACCCCAGGCATTACAGTGTCCAGGTCAATCACACATATTCCTTTTTGGTATCCTTATCCATGAGGACATTATTAATTTTTGTGTCATTATGAGTCACACGAAAACTGATTTTCCCACTTCTCAGCAAATCCTGAAAGCAGTCCACAATTTCTTCCCTGTCCAATACAAACTGAATTTCCTCCCGGACCAAATCCACTCTGCTGCACACATCCTCTTCCACTGCCTTTTTGAATGTCTCAAATCTTTCTCTGGTATCATGAAATCCGGAATTGTCTCATGAAGTGTTTTCGCCGGATAATCCGCTAACATACTTTGAAATCTGCCAAATGCCAGACCACCCTCATAAAGTATTTCAGGATTATCTATCAAATCATAGCTTACGGTATTTTCAATGAATACATAAGCTCTCCAATACTCACCTTCCGAGTCCACGTAATAGGGTTTCCCGTCTTTTGCAGGAATGACATTTAATGTCTCCCTCTCTGGATTTCCACCGTTAGCTGAAATTTTTCTTTTTAAGAATTCAGTGACTCCAACGATATTTTCCATTAATTCAACCGGGTTTTTAAAGATACTCTTGTTCATCTGCTGTAAAATATAATGCTTTTTACTCCCTGTTCGTTTTCAAATGTAACACGGTAAGTATCATTAATATGTCCATTTCCCCATGGAATTTCTTCTTTATATACACCTTCAAAACAGAAGTTTGCAGCCGCTTCTAATTTTCCGCAGAGCTGTTTTGGATAAAAATCATTCTCTTCCAGCTTTTTCACTGCTGCCATAACCATTGGTTTATCTTCCCTGTAGGTAACTCCATACCACTTTTCTGTTGTAAGAAGAACTTTTACTTCTGCTTTATTGCTATCTAACAGTCTGCTGACGACCGACGGAAGATAATATTCACATTTCAGTGGATTATGTTGCAGACCCTCCTGCAGAAAATCACGAAATCCATACGCAATCTCTGACAAAAATCCCTTGCTAAATCCCCATAAATTCATGGAAACAATCGTATCTCCTGCCAAATCCGTATAACTTTTCCATCATCTTCCGTATATGCAGCATTCTCTCCACGTTTTACAATCGTTGTATGTTCTGTTACACTGACAAGTTTTCCATCACCATCAATATCACAGACACCTCTTGCCACACTTCCATTCTCCGTCAAAGTATTTTTCAACTGATATCCTACCATTGCATACTGATACTTTTCATTATCTTCATGCACACTCAGATAATCATAAATCTGCTTAAATGCTTCTCTTCCATAATAGTCGTCTGCATTAATCACTGCAAATGGGCCGTCAATCATATCTTTACAGCTTAAAATTGCATGCGCAGTTCCCCATGGCTTTACTCTTCCGGCCGGAACTTCAAATCCCTCCGGCAGATTTTCCAGCTCCTGAAATGCATATCTTACTTTCATAATCTTTTCTATACGATTCCCTATGACATTATGAAAATCTTCCGCATTCTCTCTTTTTATTACAAAAATAACCTCTTCAAATCCTGCAAGATAAGCATCATAAATAGAAAAATCAACAATAATATGTCCATATTCATCTACTGGATCAATCTGTTTCATTCCACCGTAACGGCTTCCCATTACGGCTGCCATAATTACAAGTACAGGTTTCTTCATATTCTTTATACCTCCTGATTAAACAGCGTACCATTTAATCTCATTTGCCTCTATTTTCAACGCAAAACTGCTTCCATCTCCGCGATAGATAACCGTATTCTGTGACTCGTAGGTATTATTTACAACACAGAATTTGCCATTTTACATATGCATGCACTTCCACATTGAAATTTGTACTAAACCACTGATGTAATAAGTTTTCGCCATGTGTACTCCACAAAATGCTTCGATAAAGAATTCTGCTGTTCTCAAAGCTATATGGCAGTCCACTGATATAGACCGAACGGCCCTCACCAAATTCATGCACAGCCATCTGAACTTCTTTGTCCCTCTGTACCAGAATTTCTGTTCCCTCATACGCAAACATATTCTTCTTGCCCTCTCCGAAGTCAACAGGCTTTGTTGTATCTGCAAGAATAAAGTGATTTTTGTGTTCTTCCCAGTTATACTTATCGTAGTTTAAGGTAAATCCGGTTTCTTTTTCCACACCAATTAAATCAGCAAGCTGCAGATAATGTCCCTGATACTGGTGTCCTGCCGGTTCCCCGACACCGATAAATCCACCGCCCCGGTAGACAAATTCACGAATGGCTGCGGAAATAACTGCATTCTCCCAGACTGCCCCGCCGGTGTGTGCCGTATCCCCGTCCCCGACATTGATAATGACATCAATATCCTTTAATATATCCTTATCCTTTAAAATATCATCAAATGAAATAAATTTCACATCAAACGGTGCGCCGCTTAATGCCTCGATAATTCCCGCATAACTGTAATTCTGTTTCTGATATAAGGCATGGTGTACCATATGGCAGCCCCAGCTGCGGATTTTGCCCCAGCTGTTTAAAACAGCAACCTTCTTCACACAGTATGGTGTTGTTCCTTTTGCATTCTCATATAGTTCACGGAATTCATTGCACACGCTCTCCACATAGTCCAAAACTCCGGGAATCTAATGCAAGCTTTAAGTATCCGCCGTATCCGATACGGTCGATCGGTTTTCTTAAGATCGCACGTCTTGCAGTTACCCAGTTGACTTTTGCTTCCTTTACCGGATCTCCGCCTTCATGGAACGTATCCGGGAAGAAAGTATGGCAAGAATCTTCCTTCTGTATATTTCACCCCGTCAATATCACTGATCAGACGCAGTGTCGCACCGTTTCCAACACTTCCTACGACTGCGTCAAGACCGATCGTTGCAAACTCATCCATAAATGGTTCCATTCCGATCCAGTGATCTCCCAAAGGAACATCATGGCTTCTTTTCCACATTCATGTGTGATATCTACCATCTCTTTTGCAAGCTTGGCAACCTCTCCTTCTTTGGAATGCCTGAAAATCCTTAAATTCTTTACCAGGTACACGATACTGATTGTTATAATATCCCTGGTCAATGATATATTCCGGGCGGAATTTATAACCCATTTCTTTTTCAAACTGCTCCAGAATATATGGACTTACTGATGCAGAATATCCATACCAATCCACATATTTTTCCCGCTTTAACTCGTCAAACATCAATGTAAACTGATGGAAAAACGTCGTATAGCGAATGACATTGACATATGGATGCTCCTCGCAGAATTTACGCAGGCGCTCCATGGAATATTTATGTGTTTTCGGCTGCCGTACGTCAAACGTAATCTGATGTTCGAAATCTTTCCAGTCATTTGTCACCGCATTGTACATATGTACCGGATCCCACATAAGGAATGCAAGGAAACTTACTGTATACTCATGATACGGTTCTGCCTCATGAATACAGACGCACCCTGACTCCTCATTATATTCCCACTGTTTGGTCGATACCACCTGACCTGTGGAACGGTCAACAACCTCCCACCATCGTTTAATATCATCTCTTGTATTGACCTGCATTAACTCATCCGAAATCCCCTTCATCAGAGGAATTTGCAGTTCGCTTTCAACAGCCGTATAAAATCCACTCATAATATAACACTGCTGCACCTCATCCGGGTTCGCCTTCGCCCACTCATTATCTTTTCTTGTTGTATAATAAGTTGCATAAATCTTTGCCCCGGTCTTTGTCAGCTCTTCCGGGAATTCTGTTCCGTCACAATCGCGGATTGCATCTGCACCCCAGCGTTTCATTAACTCAATTGTCTCTGGAACCACATCCAGATTTGTAGGAATTGTGACACGTCCTGTATTTTTCTCACTCATTTTTCTTCCTCACCCTATTTCATCCATATAATTACTTTCTTTTCTTCTTTTCTGCAAAAGGGCAATTATAAATCCACAATGCCATTAATAAACAGATAATTCCAATAAGCATAATTCCTAAACCTGTCATTTTTCCTGTCATACCCCATCCAAAAACAGACAGGCTTATTCCGGCAATAAAAAGAGCTGCCATTAAAATTATTCTGCATTTTGTGTGCTTTTTCCAAAATTCCATTTTAATCTCCCTTCTCATCAACCCTTTAAACCACCAACAGTCATTCCCTGTGTCAGTTTATTCTGAACACATATATATAAAATTAATGTAGGAAGCATTACTATTACAAGTCCTGCGTACATAATTCCATACTGTGCTGCTGACTGCTGTGCCTGCATCAGATTTAATAATCCTACCGGTAACGTTTTCGGTCCCTTTGCCGAACTCATCAGTGTCATGGAAATGATATATTCATTCCAAAAAGAAAGAAAATTAAACAAGATTACTGTAATAATAGATGGTTTTGCCATTGGGAAAATAATTTTCCACATCGTTGTACTATAACCTGCTCCATCAATATATGCCGCCTCTTCATAATCATGTGCCAATGTTGAAAAATACCCTGACAACAGATAAATTGTAAACGGAAGTGCTGTCGCAGCATATACGATTGCGAGTATGACCAGATTATTTAAAAGAAAACTTTTCCCAATTACTGATTTCAGCCAATTGTCTCCATCTCGCAGCATCAGAAAAATTGGAACAACAATATAATTCACGTTAATAAAAAGACCACCCATAAAAGCCGCATTTAAAGATTTGCTTCCTTTAAATTTAAAACGTGACAAACAGTAAGCTGCCGGCAGTGCAACAATTAAAAGAATTACAAGTGCCAAAGCTGTAACCAATACGGAGTTTAACATGTAATCTCCCATTTTTGCTGTATTCCAGGCATCAATAAAGTTCTGAAAATAAAAACCCTCCGGCAAAGTCCACGGATTTCCATAAAACTCTTTATTTTGCTTAATGGATGCCATAAACACCCATGCCACCGGAATAATAATACTGACTGCAAGCATTATTAAAACTAAATAGATAAAAAATTTATACAACCGTTCCGCAGAATTCGGATTATTTTTCTCTCTCATATTTTCTCCTTAAAACTCCAGTGGTTCACGCTCTGTAACTTTATTTACAAGTGCAGACAATGCAAACGAGAAAATAAATATTACAACACCTATTGCCATACTGTATCCATATAATCCGGCATCCTTCTGTCCATACATATAGCTTAGTGACACTTCAGAAGCTCCGTTTGGGCCACCTGAGAAGTCATAGCTTTTACAAAAAGAAATGCCATATTAATAGTAGAAATAATAAAAAATGTTAATGTTGTACGAATATTAGTCCAGATCAACGGAATTGTAATCTGAAAAAACTGAACGAGCCTGCCTGCACCATCTAATCCGGCACTTTCATACAGGCTTTTCGGCACACTCGCCATAGATGCCATGTACATGACCATATAGTAACCAATCGCCTGCCAGATCATTGCAATAATAAGACTGACGATCACAAGCGATTCACCTTTCCACAAAATCGGGTTCTCCATTTTATGAAACAGTCCGATAATACTATTTAGCATTCCGTTCTCCGGCTTATAAATTGCAGAAAAAATACCTGCAATTACTACAACCGATAAAATATTGGGAATATAAAAAATAATACGGAAAAAATTCTGTCCCCTGATTTGTTCTCTTGACAGAATGCCTGCAAAAACAAGTGCAAATGCAAAGGTAACTATTGTAACAACAACAATAAGTAAAATCATGTTTTGCATGGACCTTATAAAATTAGTATCCGATATTAATGTTTTAAAATTTTTCAGGCCAACAAATGTTTCATTCGGTGAATATGCACCTTTTTCAAATAACGACATCCGGAATACATTTAAGGTAGGCAATATCATAAACACAAAAAATAAAATTACTGCTGGTGCTATGCATACCGCCAAAAAACCGCTTCGTCCTCTGGCTTTTTTCATACTTTCACGTTCCTTTCAAACAAACCGTACTATTTAAAATTCGGCGGACAAAAATTCTGTCCGCCGACTCATTTTTACCACTATAGCATTAAGGCAAACTAAAAACTCTTATTTCAAATTCGCCCGCATCTGGTCACTTGCCGAAATAATTCCGTCAATCCATGCCTGCTCATCCATATCGCCTGATACTAATGAGTTTACCGGGTCAAAGAATACTGTTCGCACTTCCACGCCCGGAATTGCTTCAAATGATGCAAAATTGCCCATGGCTGCCTTTGCTCCATTATCATAGATAGAATAAAACATGACGTTATCACCTCTTAATTTATCTGCAATTCCTAATACCGGCTGGATAGCTCCTGCTTTTGCAAAAATTTCACATGCTTTGTCACTGTATAAATAAGAGATAAATAATTTTGCTGCATCCTGATGCTCTGCACCAGAAGGAATCCATGCCTGCTCAAACCATGTATAACTATATGCATCTCCTCCCGCTTTTACCGCCGGAAGAGCTGTCATACCCCACTTAAATCCATCTGCACGAGGAGCATCTGCCATTTCTCCAACGATCCATGTTCCATTTGGCATAAAGATTGCTTTATTGTCAAGTACTAACTGCTGATTCTGTGTGAAGTCCTGATCATTTGCCTGCGCAGGTGTGACCGGATTTGTGTACTCAGCTAACTTTGCAACAATATCAAAGCATGTCTGTGCTTCCGGAGTTTCCCAGATGCCTTCCGCATAATTTGTTGCTTTATCAAAAAATTCCGGACCACCTGCTGAATACATCAGTGCGTAGAAAAATGCATCAAAATAACCTGTTGTCGGATATGTAAATAAATAAATTCCCTCTTCTTTTGCTTTATCTCCTAATTCCCACATTTCATCCCATGTCTTTGGAACATCCCATCCTTTTTCTTCTAAAAGACCTGCATTATAAAACAGACCACATGGAGAATAAAACATTGGTGCAAGATATGTCTTTCCATCACCATAAGGATTGGTCAATGATGTATCTGTAAATCCTCCTGCAATCTTCTCTGAAACAAGTTTATCTTCTCCCGGAACTTTCATAGATAAAACATCTGTAATGTCAGTAATCATATGTCCCTTAATAAACTGTTCCGTCAACGCAGCTTCACGTCCCGTGGCAAGATGAATAACATCCGGGTATTCGCCTCCCTGCATGGATGGTCCAATTACATCCTCTAATTTTTTATCTGTTGTAAGTTCTACTTTAATTCCGGTTTCTTCTGTAAATGCATCTGCCACTTTCTGCCACATTTCAGAACCATAAGCTGTCTCAATAGCAGCTACACTGATTGTTGTTCCAGCTTCTTTTGTCTTGCTGGTATCTGACGCAGAATTCTCCTTTCCTGAATCTGTACCGCACCCTGCAAATAAAGATGCTACCATTACCATACTCATCATTGTACATAAAATTTTTTTCTTCATAGTAACCTCCCATTTTTGTTATTTTTTACTATAAATTCTTATGTTTCCTTCCTTACATTTGTTATTATAGAGTACGCCATCTCTTTTTCCTATCCATATATTGCTCTATATTTTATAATTCTTGCTTTATTTTAAAAATCTTGTTATTTTGTTTTTTTCATTGTATACTAAGTACAACATCGTTCCATTTTAACTAGGAAATCATTGCAATTATGACATGAAAGGAGTGTATTTTCCATGAGTAACCGCAAATTTAATCTGGATAATGAGGTACAGCCGGAAATCCATTTCCGCCTGCTTTCCATATCAGCATCCAAATTTGAAAATGACTGGACTTCGTTTCCCCACAGCCATCATTTTACGGAAATCTTCTTTATTAAAGACGGCACCGGACGCATGCTGATTGAAAATGAATCTCTTCCTGTCTCCTCAAACAGCCTTGTCGTGATCGGTGCACAGGTAACACACACAGAGTTTTCCGATCCGAAAATCCACTGGATTATTATGTGCTCGGGGTGGAAGGATTAAAACTGAATACTGACAAAGAACCGGAATACATTCATGTCCCGGCTTCTGCAAACTCGCCTTTTATCCGCCAGTGTTTTGAAAATATCCTGCGGGAAATGCATAACAAACAGGACCGCTACGCAGAGATCTGCCAGCATTATCTGGATATTTTAATTTTATATTTCTGCCGGAAAGACCATGTATCCTATGAAGTGGTGGATGCGCAGAACAGCAGCCATGAATGCCACAAGGTAAAACGCTTTATCGAGCACAATTACCAGAGCATGATCTCTCTGGATTCGCTTGCCGAAAACTGTAGCCTCTCAAAATATTACCTTTCACACCGTTTTGCAGAGCTGTACGGGAAATCTCCATCGCTTACCAACGAAGTTCGGCTGGCGTCTGCGCGTGACCTGCTGCTCACAACCAATCACAGTATCGAAGAGATTGCCGGATGTATCGGGTTTTCCTCTACCAGCTATTTTTCGCAGTCCTTCCAGAAAAATTTTCATGAATCGCCACAGCAGTTCCGCAAATCCCACCGTGTCGACATGACCATGTTTCATTTTTTACATAAGAAAAAATAATTTTCTAAAATTTCCCCGAAAGAATATCATATCTTTCGGGAAACTATGCCTATCAGCCGGATTGGAAAGAGAAAAAGAAAATAATTAATCGGTCTTATATTAAAAATCCCGGAAATCCGCTTATCTGCAGATTCCGGGATTTTATAATTACATATGATGTGCCACATCTATTCTGATAAGTGCCTTCGAGTGCAAACTCTGCTCTCTTCACATCAATCTCTGCTGTGTGATTTGAAAGGCGCTGCTCTGCCCGCTCCTTTGCGGCCTGTGCGCGGTCTATGGTTTTGTATACACCAATCTCTCCGTTTTGGGTATTGAACTCGAGGAAATCTGTCGCTCCTTGTAGAACACCCTGTCCGGTGTGATTATTTCTATGTCAAGATGCGCTCGCTCTCCTGCGGTATAACCATCTGCTGCGCGTCAACTGTCTGCTGCGGTGTTTGAGTCTCCTGCGTCATGCTGTTATTTTCCTTTTCTTTATTTATCATTCCGGTTTTCTGCCTCTTTCTTCTAGACATTTTCTTTTCCTCTTGCAGTCGTTATCCTGCTATCCAAATGTTATCTGATTATTTTTTCATGTACTCTTCTATAATACACTGATGCTTCTTTGTCTTCTTATCATAGCTTATGCCGACAAGCATTTTCAATATCCTGCCGTATCTCCTCATTTGGAATAAACGCACAACTCTTTTTCTGATCAAATCCCAGATACCCTAAATGAACAAGATATGTTAAAACATCATCTTTATTTTTAAAGCTAACCGTATCATTCATAAAACTGCCGGTGTTCACCTTTATTTCTCCACCGGACAGCATCTGAATTATTGCGGTCTTTAATCCATCAAAATCCAAATTTATAAGTGGAACTATGACATCATAAGACCCGGTCTCTGACCAATAACTCTTTAAGTCTCCCTGAAGCATGTAATTTACTACTGCACGCGGATTGTATACATGGCAATCTCCCAGCATATATCCATCATACCACCGCTCTACCTGGCTAAAATCCCTGCCATAGCGATCACATATGTCCCTGACCTCATCCTCAGTAATCGAGTAGGAGGCGGTGGCTAACCGCTGTCCTCTCACAGCACCGTACGTACCGTTCGGTATACGGCGCTTTCAATAGTTGACGTGCACTGACTGATAGGCTGTGGCTAAATCATAAAAGCCGCTGTTTATCAGTCTTTCTTTTGTCATTGCCATGTTTACTGCAACTGTATGCGTTGCGAACCAATGTCCCAGTCGGGTATTACCCGCTTGCATTGCCAAGTCTTCGGGCACTCCCATCTTGATAAGGTTACGTACCTTCGTCCTTGGTTTCTTCCATTGTTTCCATATGCACATGCGTATTCTGTGATAGAGCCATCCGTTGATCTCTTCGATGTTGTTCTTCATGCTTGCAATTCCGTAATAGTTCAGCCATCCCCTCGCATACATCTTGATTTTCTCAAGGCTTGGCTTGATTGACTGACATCGTTTACGGGAAGACAACTCTTTCAGTCTAAACTTAAACTTCTTCCATGACTTCGGATGAACTCGGACATAAATGCCTTTTCCGTTCCTTCCCAATGCAAAGCCAAGGAATTTAAAATTTCGGATTGCAAATACGCTGACAGTACGGCTCTTTTCTCGGTTGACTGTAAGTTTCAGCCTCTCCTCAAGATATTTTGTACTGCTTTCCAAGAGTCTCTCTGATGCTCGCTTGCTCTTCGCAAGGAGCACAATGTCATCTGCATATCTTATGCATGGAACACCTCTTTTCAAGAATTCTTGGTCGAACTCATTGAGATAGACATTTGCCAGCAATGGTGATAGATTTCCACCTTGTAGTGAGCCTTCCTCTGTGCCAATGACTACTCCGTTTTCCATTACACCGCTTTTCAGATAGCGCTTTATCAACTGTACTACACATTCATCTTTTATATTCTTTCGGAGAAGATTGATGAGAATTTCGTGATTAAGAGTATCGAAGTACTTTGACAAGTCAAGGACTACAGCAAATGTATAGCCTTGTTCGGCATATTCCTTAACCTTGAGTATTGCGTCTTTTGCACTTCTGTTCGGACGATAGCCATAGCTACCCTCTGCAAACAGCGGTTCATAGATTGGCACTAACTCTTGCGTGATTGCCTGTTGAAGTGTACGGTCTACCACTGTTGGTATGCCAAGCTTTCGCACACCACCATCTGGTTTGGGAATCTCAACTCGTCTTACTGGAGACGGAGTATACTTTCCACGATAAATGCGGTCGGTTATCTCTTGTTGATGTTCCTTTAGATATGGAAGAGCCTCCGCAATGGTCATGCCATCAATTCCTGGTGCTCCCTTGTTTGCCTTGACTCTCTTATACGCTCTGTTAAAGTTATCTTTATACAGGTATCGCTTCTAAAAGTCTCGGCTGTACACTGTCTCTTTCTTTCCATATCCGATTGAATGACCTAGACGCTTTTGCATACCCTTCGTGTTCCGCACTATCTCTTTGCAAACAACCATTGTTTTCAATGTTTTCTGCCATAAACGGTCATTCCTCCTTTCTCGGTCATACTCAAGACTCCTACTGATTCGGTCCTTCACCTCTCGGCTACTATGGCCTTTGCTAACTTCTGTGCGTTCAGCATTGCTTTATGCAATGGTTACCTCTTTCAAGGCGTACCGCACAGACCTCCTAGGTACCACGTTTCTTCCTCTCCATCCATCTGCCTCATTTATCATGCATGATTCCGTGTAGTTATCGGGCTTCAACATGGCTTGCTGCCTTACCCACATGCATGACCTCATATGAGATTTCTGTTCGTCAGACCAGAGATTTGCCCGTGAGTTAGTATATTCCTCACATCCAGCTTCCTTCAGATTCCATCTCACGATGGACACCCTTGCTTTCGGCTATATCCTTCCCACTACCGGGCGGATTCGGGACTTTAACCCGTTAGAAACGTGCGCCGCTAGGCGCACAAGAATATATGGGGACAAACGTCCGCATATAACATGGTATATTCATCAAAATTATTAAGTGCCGACTGCGTCTTTAGCTTTTTTATCGGTAAAATTCCTGTGAGAAATGCAAGCTCTATATACTTTGTTGGTTCACTTCCCTTAAACATTCCGCGCAGGAAATTGATATATTCCTCCTGAACTGAGGAATTTGCTGCTTCATCACGTATCAAAACATCCCACTCATCGATTATAATTACAAATTTATTGTTCGTCATACTGTTAATAACCGATAGAGCACCATACAATGTTTTCTGATCTCTTAAATCAATATCCTTGTACAGATCTGCCAACTCTGATATAACATTTTTATTTATATATCCTGATATTCTTTCCGGCGCACCGGCATCCATTAGTATCCACTGCATATCGAGATGAATAACATCATACTTGTTGAGATATTTCTCAAAGTATTCTGTCTGTGCAATGTTATAGTTCATAAATAATTCTCTGGAATCACAGCCCTTGCTGTAATATGCTGTAAGCATATCGGCCGTAATAGACTTGCCAAACCTTCTCGGCCGGCTATTACATATATATGCCTGCTTTGTTCCAAGCACACTATTGGTAAAATCGAGCAAGCCTGTTTTGTCTATATATATCTCGGAAGCTAATGCTACCTTGAATGCACTGTTTCCAGGATTTACAAATCTCCCCATTGTGTTCATCTCCTTTACTGCTATATATCTTCTATTAAAGCATATTTTAGCGGAATTTTCCATAGGATATCTTGCCATTAAAACAAATATTATACTCAATATAAAAATAGCATAACAATGGTATTTACAATATCATCATTACGCTATTCCATAACTATATTTTTACTGTGGCATATCCCTTCTTAAAGGACTACTTTCATAATTTAAAGTTTTAGCTCCTGCTAGCCGTTTCATCTCATCCATTAATGGATGTTTTTTCCATTTATGAGTATCCTCTGTTATTTGGTAACTTAATATTTAAAAAATGGTAAAAGCAAGAGGTGTAATAAGCTCGTTTATTTCAAAGTCGGGATTTATTATATTTTTCCTTCAAGTCCTTTTTATTTGTAAGCATATAGGTTTTATCCGTTATAACGCCTGTAGCCTCAAATATCTCTTGTGTTCTATCAGAAGCAAGACCTCCGTCAATAAAAAACACTGTATAATTTGGTGTAAGTTGAAGATTAGGTCCATGTATATATTCTTCTAATTCATATGCTATGCCCGGAACTGAATAGTTTCACCTACTTTAAGTGCTCCCTCCATAGCCGTTCCCATATTTGCACCTACACTACATATATATACTGTTTGAAGCGATGTTAATGCTTTAATGTTATCAGCATAAAATTTCTTTGTCGCAACTATCATTTTTTCATGCGCACCGCTTACCTTTTCAAATTCTCTTACCCAAGTGTCATATTCATTCTGGCCTATTATTTTACACATTTTAGCGGCTTCCAAAGCAAATAGCATAAGATAAAGTGACAATGCAATTACACCTTTTGTTACATATCCTACCGTTTCCTCACCAACGCCAAAATCAACTGCCAGGTCTGCAACCGATACTATATCACTATTCAAGTCACCTGTTAGTACAATTGACTTTCTAGTCAGTTCATCATTTATAAACTTAAGTGCTTCCATAGTATTTACACTATATCCACTCTGAGAAACAGCTATAACCATTTCATCTGACGCAACGCTATGCTCTGCGTGAATAAATTCAAATGGTGATATAACTGTAACTTTGCATTTCAACACTTTTTCCATATATAGTCTTGCACACTGAGCAGCATTATTCGAAGATCCGGATGCAACTATAGTAATATTATGATATGGTCCTTTGATATATTCATTAACCATGGTTTCTGTCAATGCTATTCGTTTTTTTAGATTTTCCTCAATTAATTCTGTTGAAGAGTTGATATAATCAAACATAGTTTTAGCCATATTTCAAAATCCTTTCTATAAAATATACCCACTGAATTATCCAGTGGGTATAAATTGAGTAGTAACAAATATTGACTTATACCCCCAGTATTCCAGTAAGACTTCCCAAAATACCTATAATAAATATAAGTATCAATGCCCAGGTTGTCTTCATCTTCTTTTTGGTAACCAGCCAGTATATAAATCCTGTAAATAATAATGGTAACAGACACGGAACAATTCCATTTATTACATCAGCTATAACAACACTTGTATCTCCGTTTGTATACGTTAATGGAATATTCACCGTAACCATAGTTGCTATCATAGAACCAATTGACATAAGTCCCAATATTGATGCAGCATACGTAAGCTTTTCCATTAGTCCACCCGCTGCAATTTTTGATAAAAATCCAGCTCCAAACTTATATCCGCCCATCATACATATGTATCTCAGAATTACATGTGGTATATTAAACAATAGGAAGAATAAAATTGGTCCCAGAATATTCCCGTTCATAGCAAGTGATGTTCCTATTCCAGTTGCAATTATTCGAAGTGTTCCCCACATAAAAGAATCACCTATACCTGCAAGCGGTCCCATTAATCCTGCTTTTACACTATTGATGGATGATGTGTCAAAATTCTCATCGAGCGCATTTTCTTCTTCCATAGCTGTACTAATTCCAAGAATTAATGTTACCATATGTGGAGTTGTATTAAAAAATTCCAAGTGTCTCTGTAATGCTGCTGCTTTTTCCTCCGGTTTGTCCTTATACAGTTTCTCAATAATCGGAATCATAGCATACGTATAACCTAGATTTTGCTGTTTTTCATAATTCCATGTCCACTCCATTGGAAAAGATCTGAAGAATACTTTTCTAAGATCTCTCTTTGTAATTAATTTAGAAGTCGTCATCTTCATCACCTCCCATTTCTGTAGCTGTTATAACCTGATTATTCTGCATATTTACTATTATAAGAGCTATAACTGTTGCAAAAAGTGCAACTCCTGTTACTGACATTCCCATGTATGCAGAAATGAGAAATCCCAATAATAAGAAATACCAATTCTTTTTATTTATTATCATGCTTGCAAGAACTGCAAATCCGAGAGCCGGCATCAAGCCAGTTGCAATTGTAAGTCCTGATTTTATAAATTGTGGAATAGCATCCAACACACTCTGAATAACTGTATTTCCTAATAAGAATGCTGAAAATACAAATATTCCATACGGAAGATTCAAATATAGGAATCCTCCTAGCATGTGCATTCTTGCAACACCTTTACTATTTCCTTTAACAGCATAATCATCTGCCTTGTGTACAAAAATCGGCAAAATAAATATTTTACATGCATTTTTCATCAAAAGTGCTAATGAAGCAATAGGTACGCCAATTGTAAGTGCAACCTCAGGATCATTCCCTGCTGCAAGTGTCAAAGCAGCTCCAAGCACACCTCCAGAAATCATATCTGGTGGAAGTGATGCCCCTACAGAAAATGCACCTATAAATGCAAGCTCCATCATTGCCCCAATAATAATTCCACTTTTTAAATCGCCCATAACCAGCCCAGTTAATGTACACATTATTAATGGTCGGTCTAATAGGTTTGTTCCAAACAAGAAATTAGTATGTCCTAACATGGCAACTAATCCCAATAATATAGCCTTTAATATCATATCAGTCCCTCCTACAATACATCCTTTGCATAAATTACTGAATCACTTGGAACCTGCCTTATCTCCACAGTAACTCCATCAGTAATCAACTCCTTTATGAGTTCTTCCTCTTTTGGTGTTGTAAATACTGCTTTTGATATCTGCCTTGTCCCCTCTCTTGATTTAACACCACCAAGCGTGATCTTATCAATCATTCCTGTTTCCTTGCACAGTTTGTATACATCAGCAATACTCTCTACAACAATAAATAACTTATATTTATCTGTTACACCTGACACAAGAGCTTCTACAGATGCATCCATATTCTTTATAACAAGCTTTGTATTCGCTGGTTTTGCAAGTTTTATTCCAGCTTTTCTGATTTCATCGTTTGGCACACTATCATTGGCTATTAAAATGCAATCACTTCCTAATACGATTCCAGGCCATTGCAACCTGTCCATGTAGTAAACGATGGTCTACTCTGACATTTACTATCATCCTATATACCCCTTTCTTTAAAATTCGTCATCTTCTAACGAATCAATACCTGTCCTACTGCAAAATTTATTACACTGTCTGCTATACCCAAAAGTTCTTCCTCAACCTCAGCAGCATTATTTTTCATTTCTACTATAGACATTGCTGTTATAACAAGTGCCAGATTCATTCCAGCAATAAGCCTTATTTGCGGATTAGAAATATACTTCATAAACTCATTATTCACACTTCCACCAAATAAATCTGTAAAAATGATCCAGCTGTCATCCGGTGCAATGCTATCAATGAAACCTTTTATTCTTGTCGATACATCATCTTCTCCGTCTACATATGCACATATAACACTGACATTATCCTGCTTTCCAAAAACCATTTCTGCTGACGAAAGCATTCCTGCTGCCAGATTTCCGTGTGACGCTAGCATAATTTTAACCATCTGTCCACTTCCTCTTTTATATTTATTTTATTTATTGATTTACTTTATTATCCATTTTATAATTATAATATATCTTTACAATTATTTTAAGGAGAATTATATGGATAGTCATTCATCAAAGTATATTTATGACACCCTTAAAGGTGACATTGAGAACAATTTATATTCTTTCGGTTCAGCCCTGCCGTCTGAACGTACACTGGCTGAAAAATACTTTGTAAGCCGAACCACTGTCCGTAATGCTATTGAGCAGCTTGTACACGATGGTCTGCTATACAAGATTCAAGGTAAAGGTACTTATGTATCCATGCCTAAGCTTCATGCTACCAATTCTGTAACCTCTACAAGAAAATACTTAAAAGACCATCATCTCAAACCTTCAACCAAAATTATAACATCTGGAATAAGGAATGCCGGGTACAAATATTCAAATATATTTAATATTTCTGAATCTGATCAACTTTTTTTTTATATCGTCAAAGATTAGGTAATAAAATACCTTATTCTGTCGAATATACTTTTTTACCATTTGCCTATGTTCCTAATGCGCAAAGCTATAATTTTGCCAAAGAATCTTTATATGACTGTTTTAATGATAACAATATAATTGTTGATCATACGGTTCAAACTATAGATTTGGTCAAAATATTTAAACCGCAATCTGATATTCTTCAACAGCCCGATGGTTCCGCCTCATTTAAAAGAGTGAATACTGTGTACGATATACACAATCGCGTTGTCGAATATACATTATCATATTCTTTAGCTGATAAATTTAAATTTGTTTTTGATTAGGAGTATCTTATGAATCATTATCTTCACGTAAAAGCCGATGACGCTGCTGAGGCTATCGAAAATTATATATCCATGCATAATCTTAATCCTCATGACCGTATTCCATCTGAACGTGCCATGGCAGAAGAGCTTGGCATTAACAGGACCACTTGCCGTGAAGCTCTAAAGCGATTGGAAAATGAACATATTCTTTATTCTATAGTTGGGAGTGGCACATATGTGGCACCCCCAAAACTAAGAACAAGTATTGGTATGGGATTTTCACTCGATGCCTATTGTGAAGTAAACGGCTTCAAGCGTTCCAATAAATTAATATATTGCTACCAGACTCTTGCCACAGATTATATAAGCAAAATACTTGGATTATCTCCCTACTCACCAATTTATATTATTAAACGATTGCGGTTTATAAATCAGAAACCGGCAATGATAGAAACTACTCATCTTTCTGAGGCTATGTTTCCTGAATTGTTAAGGAAAATGAAGGAAAATGAAACGCAGTCATTATATGCTTTAATGAAAAACGACTATAACATTATTCCAACTCATCATAGCTATAACGTTTCTATGAATATATGCGACATTGATAATGCTGTTTTACTTGGAATCGAAACCAATTCTCCATTGTTGAATTTCAGCATAATATCTAAAGATTCAAATAACAATGTAATTGAATACTGTCAAAGTCTGCGTCGAATTGACCGATGTTGTATCAATGCCAGTTTCAAAAATTGCTGATACATGAAATTACTTTACCCAGATCACTTACTACATAATCTGTCATTTGCCTTATCTCATCTGTTGGCTGCACTAAATCAGGCACCATGATAACGCTTGCGCCTGCAGCATGACCGCTCTGATCCCATTATATGAATCTTCAATCACCAATGTGTGTTTTATATTCACACCCAGCATATCCGCAGCTTTCTGATATATATCCGAAATGGCTTACCATGTTCCACTTCATCACCACATACCATGTACTCAAATACTCCCCTCAGGTCTGCTGCTTCTAATAATTCTAGTGCCATTGCCCTGTCATTGCTTGTTGCAACTGCATATCTTATATTATTTACCTCTAGATATTGTATTAGCTGGTATACACCATTCTTTACAGGCATACCATATTGTCTGATATTTTGCCACACTATGGACTTAAAATCATTTCTGAATTTCTCAACAGGAAAATCTCTTCCGAACTCCAGTTTCAGACTTTTTTTAAATGCTTCTACAGGAATTCCTCTTACTCTGATCAAAAACTCGTCCGTTATCATATGTCCATATCTCGTAATTGCCTCTCTCATGGCCTTATCATACTCTCTCTCAGAATCAATTAGAATGCCATCCATATCAAATAATACAGCTTCTATCATCTCTATATCTTAGTACTCAAACTGTCTATAATAGCGACGCATATCGAGGTCATGTCCTGTATAAGACTCTATATGTTTTGAAAGACGTCCATTAAGCACTGCTGTACTTATAATAGGGGCAACTAATGGTGCAAACTCAGGCTTAAGTCCTGGTATCATGTAGTCCATTACGTCAATAACTATCAGATTGTCTGTATGCTCCTTAAGGAATTTTTCTGCTCTTTCATCAAGAGTTCTGTATACGCCTGCACTCTTTACTAAGAATACCGGCATATCCTTCTCCACAAGCTCCAGTGTTCCATGGAAAAACTCCGGACTTGTTATAGATTTCGTTCTGATCCATTGCATTTCCTCAAGAATACACATAGAAAACAGGTATACCTCTCCCCAAAGCTCTCCACTGCCAATCCACATCATATAATCTGCGTTAAAATATTTCTTTGCAATAGCATCCGCTGGCTCATCAAATTTCTTCTGTGCATCTACCAATGTATCTGGAAGTTTTGCTAATGCTTCTACAAACTGATCATACTCTGGAAAATCTCCATTACAATTTAATAATCCGTAGAATAATCCAAACATTGAAAGATATTCATACTCAACCCCTTTAAATACAACCAATGGAAGTTGATAATCTGTCAACTGACCAAGTGGTGACTCTTTGTCAATGACCATTGATGCAATTCTTATTCCTCTTTCTTTGCACCATTTTGCGGCTGCTACAGTCTCTTTAGTATCTCCTGATTTTGATCCCATAATTACAAGCGAATCTTTATTTAACTGTGTGTTTCCTGCAACAACAAGCTCTGCTGCCTGCTCAACATACACTGGAATCTTTGTTTTTTGTTTTGCAATTGCCGCAAAGTGTAACATCATTGCCATTGTTCCACCAACAGCTACAAAAAAGATATTACTATATCCATCTGCTGTTATCTCTTTTGCATACTCATATCCTTTATTAATAGCTGCAATCTGCTTTGTAAGATTTCCTCTGTACTCTACCTCATCAAACTTAATCATTATTGATTACCTCCCTGAATTTCTAAATAACAACTGGTATATTGGTTACTCGTTCGAACAAGCTAAATATATTATGTTTACACCCAATTGTCAATATATTAAAAATACCATTCATCCACAAAACGCGGTTTATACTATACCAATTTAAAAACATATTTTTATGATACTATACCAATTATTTAATTTCCCCAATTTAGCAAATACTTACAAAAACCACCTGTTTTTAACAAAAATTCCAGTATAACTGACCAATTATAGCCAACTGTATGATTGTATTATCTTCTTAATCCACTTTTGTACACAAAAAGCCCCAAAATCAGCATATTATATATGTGGATCTTGGGACTTTTTAAGCTCCTAAATTAATTCTTTTATACATGATGCGCTGCATCTATTCTGATAAGTGCCTTCCTGAGTGCAAACTCTGCTCTCTTCACATCAATCTCTGCTGTGTGATTTGAAAGGCGCTGCTCTGCCCGCTCCTTTGCGGCCTGTGCGCGGTCTATGTCTATCTCATCAGGCCACTCTGCAAGCTCTGCGAGAAATGTGACCTTGTCTCCAAGTATTTCCGCAAAGCCTGAATGGATTGCGGCTATTTTCTCCTCATCGCCATTATGGATAGTCACGATTCCCGGTGCAAGCACTGTCGTGAGCGGTATATGGTTTTTGTATACACCAATCTCTCCGTTTTGGGTATTGAACTCGAGGAAGTCTGTCTCTCCCTTGTAGAACACCCTGTCCGGTGTGATTATTTCTATGTCAAAAATGTTATCTGCCATGAAATCACCTCACATTACTGCATCTTGGCACGGACTTCATCTATGCTTCCAACGTTTAAGAAATAGCTCTCCGGTACATCATCATGCTTTCCTTCGAGTATCTCCTTAAAGCCTCTGATGGTCTCGGCGATAGGCACATATTTGCCCTCGAGTCCTGTAAACTGTCCTGCTACGAAGAATGGCTGTGACAGGAAACGCTGCACCTTACGTGCACGGCTTACTACGAGCTTATCCTCCTCTGAGAGCTCATCCATACCGAGGATTGCGATGATATCCTGCAGCTCCTTGTACTTCTGGAGTATCTCCTGGACAGCGTGTGCCACCTCAAAATGCTCCTGTCCCACGATACGCGGATCAAGGATACGCGATGTAGATGCCAGCGGGTCTACAGCCGGATAAATACCAAGCTCTGCGATAGAACGCTCAAGTACTGTCGTGGCATCGAGGTGTGCGAAGGTAGTCGCCGGTGCCGGGTCTGTAAGGTCATCTGCAGGCACATATACGGCCTGAACCGATGTGATTGAACCGTTCTTTGTTGATGTGATACGCTCCTGAAGGGCTCCCATCTCTGTCTGCAGTGTTGGCTGGTAACCAACGGCTGAAGGCATACGTCCTAAAAGTGCTGATACCTCAGATCCTGCCTGTGTGAAACGGAAGATATTGTCCACAAAGAGAAGCACATCCTTGCCGCCTCTGTCACGGAAATACTCTGCCATTGTAAGTCCTGTAAGACCAACTCTCATACGGGCTCCAGGTGGTTCGTTCATCTGTCCAAAGACCATGGCGGTCTTGTCGATAACACCTGACTCCTTCATCTCGTAGTACAGGTCATTTCCCTCTCGTGTACGCTCTCCTACACCGGTAAATACTGAGTATCCACCATGCTGTGTTGCGATATTTCGGATCAGCTCCTGGATCAGTACGGTTTTTCCTACTCCCGCACCACCGAACAGACCGATCTTTCCACCCTTCTGGTATGGGCAGAGCAAATCTACTACCTTTATTCCTGTCTCAAGCATCTCCTGCGATGTAGCCTGCTCCTCAAAGCTAGGCGCAGGTCTGTGGATTGCCCATTTCTCCTCTGTCTGTGGAGGCTCAACCTCATCGATAGGCTCTCCGAGCACATTGAACATTCTTCCAAGTGTATTCTCCCCACCGGCACAGAAATAGGTGCTCCTGTTGCGATAGCGTCCATGCCGCGGACGAGACCATCAGTAGGTCCCATGGCAATACATCTGACTGTATCGTCGCCCAGATGCTGTGCAACCTCAACGACCAGCTTTCCGCCGTTTTTCAGCGGTACCTCGACTGCATCGTTTATCTCAGGCAGATTACCCTCTGAAAACTTGATATCCAGAACGGCACTGATAACCTGTATGATTTTACCTACATTTTTATCTGCCATTTATAGTTTCTCCTTCTTTTTAATTCGTATGATACACTCGCCTTTTTTGCCATTCACAGACACACATGCCTGTCTTCCCATGACGATATGCATGTATCACTCTATCGCATTAGCTCCTGCAATTATCTCAGTAAGCTCCTGCGTGATTGAGCCCTGACGCGCTCTGTTATATTTCAATGTCAGATCACTGATCATATCCTCTGCATTGCTCGTAGCAGAATCCATCGCCTGCATTCTGGCTCCGTTTTCACTGGCAAACGACTCCACCAGTGCTCCGTAAAACAGGCTTGTCACATATTTTGGTATAATAAGCTCCAAAGCCTCCTCCGGATTCGGTTCAAAATTCATGAGAATATTGGAATCCTCTTTCTCATTATCCCCACTCTCATCCAGCTCCACCGGCAATAGCTTTATGAGCTTCGCCTCCTGTGTAACTGTGTTTTTGAAATGGGTATATGCGAGATAAATCTCCCCACGACCGTCTGTAAATGCCTTTAACACTCTTTTGCAAAGTGCCGCAGCATCCTCGTAGGTCGGGTCCTCCATCATCTCCGATGCACTCTCAACTATATGATAGCCCTTTGACGTAAGCAGCTCCTCGCCCTTTGCTCCCACAGCGTATATGTCGAGTTCTTCTTTTTTGAAGTCTCCGTGTGTGATGAGCTTTACTATATTGCTGTTGTAGCCGCCTGCCAGTCCGCGGTTTGATGTCAAAACAACTACCGCCTTCCTTGGCGAATCACCGGCCTTTAAGTATGGGTGCTCCAGATTGCCGCTCTTTGCAAGCATCTAGCTTACTGTCCTGTACATATAGTTGAAATACGGATCTGTTGCCTCCGCATGTGCTCTCGCCTTTTGCAGCTTGACGGTAGAAACGAGCTTCATGGCCTTTGTGATCTGCTGAGTACTTGTAATACTGCTTTTTCTGCGCTTTATGTCTCGCATCGAAGCCATTTTACCACCTGCCTTCTACTAATATCCAACCGTCTAACGGAACTGCTTTTTGCATTCCTCGATTGCCTTTATAAGTGCCTGCTCCGTATCGTCGTCCATCACCTTTTCTCCCTGATTGCTTCGGAATCTCAGGATATCTGGTATCAATGAAATCAAACAGCTCTGCCTCAAATCTTAAAATATCCTCGATTTTGATATCGATAAGATACTTCTTTGTCGCAGCGTATATTATGATAACCTGCTTCTCTACAGGCATCGGCTTGTACTGCGGCTGCTTTAAAATCTCCTTGATTCGTGCTCCCTGTGCGAGCTGCTCTGCTGTGCTTGCATCAAGCTCTGAGCCAAACTGTGCGAACGCTGCAAGCTCTCTGTACTGAGCCAGCTCTACTCGGATAGGTGCTGCAATCTTTTCATTGCCTTTATCTGTGCCGAGCCTCCAACTCGTGAAACTGAAAGTCCGGCATTTATGGCAGGTCTGAAGCCCGCGTTGAACATCTCTGTCTCGAGATATATCTGACCGTCTGTGATTGAGATAACATTGGTCGGGATATATGCCGATACATCACCCGCCTGTGTCTCAATGATAGGAAGGGCTGTGAGTGAGCCTCCACCCAGCTTGTCTGACAGTCTCGCTGCTCTCCAGAAGCCTTGAATGGAGATAGAAAACATCTCCCGGATAAGCCTCTCGTCCGGGCGCTCTCTTTAAAAGGAGTGAAAGTGTACGGTATGCTGCTGCATGCTTACTCAGATCATCGTAAACTATGAGCACATCCTGTCCGTTTTCCATCCATTCCTCGCCTATAGCGCATCCTGAGTATGGTGCAATATACTGTAATGGTGCAAGCTCTGATGCTGTCGCAGCCACTACTGTCGTAGCTCATAGCTCCGAACTCCTCGAGCTCATTTACTATGGATGCAACCGTAGAAGCCTTCTGACCGATAGCTACATAGATACATTTCACACCCTGTCCCTTCTGGTTGATTATGGTATCTATCGCGATAGCCGTCTTTCCGGTCTGTCTGTCTCCGATAATAAGCTCTCTTTGTCCTCGTCCGATAGGAACCATTGAGTCAATAGCCTTTATACCGGTCTGAAGCGGTGTATCTACTGACTTTCTCGAGATAACTCCCGATGCTACTCTCTCTATCTGACGATATTTGTCCGACTGGATAGGTCCCTTTCCGTCGATTGGCTGTCCGAGCGCATTTACTACTCGACCGAGCATCGCATCGCCTACCGGCACCTCTACCACTCGTCCTGTGGTCTTAACTGTATCTCCCTCGTTGATATTGCGCTGTTGTCCAAGTAAAACAGCACCGACATTGTCCTCCTCGAGGTTTAATACCATTCCATATACTTCCCCTGGAAATTCCAAAGCTCTCCCTGCATCGCATTCTCAAGACCATGAATACGTGCGATTCCGTCTGCCACCTGAATGACTGTTCCTACATCAGCGACTTCGAGCTGGGAAGCGTATCTTTTAATCTGCTCCTTTATTACTGAGCTGATTTCTTCCGGCTTTAGATTCATGGAGCGCATTCACCTACTTTCAATTGTATTTTTGTCAAATCGCGGGTGAGTCTTTCTAATCTGCTGCTGACAGATAAATCCACCACTCTGTCCCCGATTCTGATTTTCATACCGCCTATGAGCGCGGTATCCACCTCAAAATGCATCTCAAATTTTACGTATTTTGTCGTGTCAAGAAGTCGTTTCTCCACAGCAAGCTTCTGCTCATTTGAAAGCTCAAATGCAGATGTAACGTATGCTGTTCCGATATTTTGGTACTCCTTGACTCTGTCAAGAAAGTAGTCGAAAACTAAGGTAAGCTCTTTGTAGTGATTCTTTTCTATAATCATCCTCATAAGCCCTACCAGCTCCGCTGAAACTCTTCCCCCAAATATTTCTTCGATGATTCTGACCTTTTCTTCTTTATCAATCTGCGGATGATCCATCAGCTTTGAGAGGTCATCATTTGCAGCAATGATTTCCTTTACTGCTGTTACCTCGTCAGACAGGCCGGATAGCCTGTTGTCCTCAAGGGCAGCCTCAAACAATGCATCACCGTATACCTTAGATACTAGCTTAGCCATGTTGATTCTCCCATTTCCTTAAGTGTCTCTTCAACGAGTGTATCCTGAATGTCTGTGGTGATCGAAGCTGCGACAGCCTTTTGTGCCATAAGCGATGCTATCTGTATCATCTCCTGCTTCATATCATCCATGGCATGCTTCTTCTCAAGCTCTGCCTCTTCTCTGGCTCTCTTTATGATGCGTGAAGCCTCTTCCTTTGCATCATCCACAATCTTGTTCTGGTTTTTAAGCGCCTTCTGTCTCGCCTCTGTGAGAATAGCCTCAGCCTCTTTATCGATGTCCTTAAGCTTTCCCTCGTACTCTGCCTTTAGTGCTGCGGCACTTTCCTTGTCGGCAACAGCTGTATTTATATCGCTTTCTATCCTGTCCTGCCTGTCCTTTAACAGCTTCCTTGCAGGGTTGAAAAGCAGATACGACATCAGCATGAAAAGGAAAAATACTGCAACTGCCAAAAGTACTGTATCAAAGAGCAACTGCGCATCCAGATTAAACAAAAATGTATATCCCTGTGCTAACAACTTTTACTCTCCTTTCCGTTGGCTGTATCGCCGCACGGTAATCCTCTGCGGCAAACCGTAATATACTATCCGAGCGGATGAACGAAAAGTAAAAGTAATGCAACAACGAGACCATAAAGACCTGTTGTCTCTGCAACTGCCTGACCTAAAAGCATGGTTGACATAATATCACCTTTTGCTCCCGGGTTACGTCCTACTGCTGCTGCACCCTGTCCTGCTGCGTATCCCTGTCCAACACCAGGTCCGATTCCGGCGATAACTGCCAAACCTGCACCGATTGCTGAGCATGCTCTGATTAAATCCTGTCCATTGATATCCATAATTGAATCCTCCTAAAAATACATCTTATAGTTTTACTCATCCGTCTCACATGCCTGTGTAACGTATGTCATTGTCAGCATACAGAATACATATGTCTGAATTGCTCCTGAGAACAAATCAAAGTATACATGCAGTACTGACGGCCACGCTATGGCTATAAACCTTAGCAGACCATATACCAGCGCCATGATAACAGTTCCTGACAACACATTGGCGAACAAACGCAATGATAATGAGATAGGAATTGCAATCTCACTGATAATGTTGATTGGCGCCCATATAGGCAGCCACGGCGGCAGTGGTGAACACATACCGGTCCAGATATCCTTTGCGCTTTGATGCTTAGCCTTATTGAATCTGATCATGAAAAATGTAATAAGTGCAAGCGCCAGTGTGGTTCCGTAGTCGGCTGTCGGTGGTCTTAAACCAAACAAGCCTGAGATATTACTCATCAGTATAAATATAAAAATCGTGCTGATGTAGTTTACAAACCTCGGAGCCCACTTACCCATGGTTCCCTCAACCATCTTGTCGAGCATCTCTACGATGAGCTCGATGATATTCTGAAAGCCGTCCGGTACTTCCTTTGCTTTTTTAAGCTTCCTGTTTGCCACTATAGCGAATATGACCATAATGGCCATCACTATGAGGATACAGGCATGCGATGTGGTAATCCAGACCTCCTGACCGAATACCTTTATCGAAAAAATACCATGGATCATAAAGTCGATATTGTCTGCGTTACTTTCCAGTAAAATCGCCTGATTCACATTATCACCTCCTCCTTATTAAGTTTACCTGCGGTTTTGCTACTCTGTCTCCATTTCGCCGGCGGAAGATGCATCACTTCTCCCGGAAAATCTGTCTGTCACCTTCATAAATAAAGGCTGTAAATACGCTGAAATCTTGAGTCCCAGCATACCGACAAAGGCCATTATCAGATTTCCAAAATCAAATAGTCCCAATATAAATAACAGGACCGCAACAACAATATACCTTAAAAGTGATTTTGCTACGATCCTGCGATTGGCATCCTTTTGTCCATATATGGCGGTCGCGTCATATATGACTGTGGCGATATTGACAGCTATACCAACAGCTATCGCTATCCCATACCATAAGCCGATAGAATATGAAATTTTGTCTGTGACAAACCATACCCCAATAAGCTGCACAACAATCCCGTAAAACTATCCCAAATACAAGTCCCGGCAATGCGTCATTTATTCTTTTTAACATCCTTCTCTACCCTGCTAATACTGTCTGATATCTCTGTTTCCGTAGTACTCTGCCTGCCCGGTGTCTGTCTGACGGCTCTGCCATCATCCTCCGGCTTCAGGAATTTTTGAACCATGCGGTATATATTGTTTGCCCCCGCAAACGCTCCAAGGAAAAACAATGGAACAGTTACCCAGTCCGCTCCGGTCTTTTTCCCAATCCACACACCGGCCAGTGTGCAGAGAAATATCGGCACAATCATGTTGATTCCAAACTGGAAAACCATGATAAGTGCATTCATTACCTCTTTCTTATTATCTCTTTTCATATACAAATTATTATATCATTTTTATTGCTTTTGTCTACATTTTTATGTGTAAAATGCATAAAAAATACATGTGTTTCATGTTAAATCACGTCAATTTGACATAACAATTGCAGTATAAGGCTGTAATCTGACAGCAATATCCATACAACCAATAAGTGTACATTACACCACAAGTGCTACAGCACAAGCGTCACCTCACGGTCTGTGTGCTCATACCTGCGAATTGTAACCCCCGCTGCCCTAAGCATCCTCTTTGAAGCTGTCACGCTGGCCGTGCCCTCGTATTTGTCACAGTCGTAGACTACTTCGATGCCGGACTGTATGATTGCCTTAGCGCACTCATTGCACGGAAACAGGGTGACATATATGGTCGCTCCCTCAAGGCTTCCGCCCCTGTAGTTTAAGATGGCATTGAGCTCGCTGTGTGTAGAATAGAAATACTTGTTATCCTCTCCCTCTCTGGCCCAGGTGAACTCATCATCTGAGCAGCCAAGAGGAAAGCCGTTATAGCCCATGGAGAGTATCTTGTGCTCCGGGTCCACTATGCACGCACCCACCTGGGTATTCGGATCCTTCGAGCGCATACCTGAAAGCATCGCTATGCCCATAAAATACTCATCCCATGAGATATAATCCTTTCTCTTTTCCGAAGCTCCCATATATACACCTCCATTCAATATGGTCTATCACACTGTCTGTTACTTTACTGTTTTATATCACTGTTTACACCTCAGAGCAACCTGCAGCTATTATCATCATTATTATTACTTGGTTCCGAAAATTCTGTCTCCTGCATCTCCGAGTCCCGGCACAATATATTTGTGCTCATTGAGATGATCATCGAGCGCTCCTATATATACATCCACATCAGGATGTGCCTCTGTGAGTCTCTTTACGCCCTCAGGAGCTGCAATTATGCACATAAAGTGGATGTTTTTCACACCGCGCTTTTTGAGCATATCAAGCGCTGCAACTGCTGAACCACCTGTTGCGAGCATCGGATCTACCACAAATACCTCTCTGTTTGCGCAGTCTGCCGGAAGCTTGCAATAGTACTCGATAGGCTCTGCTGTCTCCGGGTCACGATACATGCCGATGTGTCCGACCTTTGCGGCAGGGATGAGCTCAAGCATGCCCTCCACCATACCAAGTCCCGGCTCTTAAGATCGGTACAACTGCAAGCTTTTTGCCCTTTAATTCCTTTACAGTGGCACTACAGATAGGAGTCTCAATCTCCACATCTGTAAGCTCCAGATCTCTTGTTGCCTCGTAGCACTCAAGCATCGCAACCTCGCTGACGAGTGTTCTGAAATCCTTTGAACCTGTGTCGGTTCTTCTCATAATTCCAATCTTGTGCTGGATCAGCGGATGATCCATAACTACTACCTTACCCATAATATTTGTTCTCCTTTGTCTTATATTGTGTTATATTTGTTTGTCTTTTATGTATTTGCATTTAAGCGCTTTACCAGCTTCTTAAGCGTAGCCCTGAGGCTTTCATAGCACAGTCCGTAGCTTTGAAGTGTGCCGCCGTAAGGATCCAGTATCTCAAGCTCATCGCCCACATACTGTGAAAGCACAAAGACCTGCTCCGGGTCGATATCGGCAAAGCTTTCTATAATGCGCTCGCGCTGTGATGACTCCATGGTAAATACCATAGTACTCTCCGTGATATCCGATTCCTCAAGCTGCGTTGACACCATGCCCTCCGTGGAAATACCATTGCTTATGAGCACTGCCTCTGCCTTCTGATTGACCGGCTCCGAAACTGGACAACAAGTCCTCTCGCCTCAATCTCCATCGGCATCTTGAGTACAAAGTCGTTCATGATGCCCTTTGCCATCTGTTCCCTGCATGTGCCGGTCTGTGCGACAAAATGATTTTGTCATACTCACATGTGTGTCTATCACCGATGGCCTGCCGCCTTTAGCATACGGTTCATGATGGCCTGTCCTATACGTGGTGTGGAGAAGCTCTCCGAGAAAATCACATCCACATCGAGCTCATCACAGTCCCTTAATATACGGTATAGCTCATGGGCTATCGAATCCTCATCCGCCCTGCTTCCCATCGACAGGACAACATCTGCATCGTAAAACTGCTTTGTCTCCTCTGTCGCAATGACTGCTATCTTTTTGCCATCATCCCTGTGCGAAGCCACAAGCTCATTTATCTTTGCAATCACATGCTTTCTGGTACCGTCCACGATGGCCATGTCAGCCTTTGGCGCATAGTGCTTGTACTTCATGCCTGGGGCCTTGGGCTTTCTCGTGTCATCTGCCGCTATGATTCCCGGATCTATGATAACCTCTTTGCCTAATACCTTTGAAAGCATCTGTGGTGTAATATAGCCCGGACGCAGCACCATAGGTGTATCCTCTGTCAGGTCAATGATGGTGGACTCTATACCTATGCCAACCGGTCCTCCGTCTATTATCATAGCTATTTTGCCGCTTAGATCCTCAGCCACATGTGCAGCCTCTGTTGGGCTCGGTCTGCCGGATGTTGGCGCTTGGCGCCGCGATAAGACAGCCGCTTCTTCTTATAAGATCAAGCGCTATAGGATGATTCGGCATTCGCACAGCCACTGTGTCCATGCCGCCTGTTGTGGCATAAGGCACTGCATCGCTCTTCTCCACTATCATGGTAAGAGGTCCCGGCCAGAAAGCATCCGAAAGCTTCCTTGCATCCTCCGGCACTGTCTTTGCGATGCGCTCCAAATCCGAAAATCTGATATGTGTACGATAAGCGGATTGTCCGACGGACGCCCCTTTGCACTGTATATCTTCTTTGATGCCTCCGGATCTAAAGCATCACCGCCAAGCCCATACACTGTCTCTGTCGGAAACGCTACAAGCTCACCGGCTGCAATCAAATCACCTGCCTCCTGCATGAGCTTATGGTCTAAATTGTCCTGATCTATTTTTATAATTTTTGTTTCCATTTTATATCCTCACCACACATACTACAGTAATATACCATGTGCAAACACCAGTTTTTCTAAATAATCATGTGTTTTTATTGTAACACTTCAGAGCCACCTCGAAAGCAGTAAAATCTGCTGCTTACATGTAAACATGACGTATCAGCTTTTGTTCTCGGAGGTTCTGAATTGTTTTCTATTTATTATACAATAGTAACAATAGCATTTCAAGTTTTACTCAATATTTGGTAATTTTTATATAAGATTGTGTAAAAGTAAGTACAATTTTATTTGGCATTGCATTATTCTGTGTTTTGTACTACAATGCAGATAAGCCAATAACGGCGAATAATGATCATTATTTTATAAGGAGGATTTCATTATGGCATACGTAATTTCTGATTCATGCGTTAGCTGTGGTACATGTGCTGGTGAGTGCCCAGTAGGAGCTATCTCTGCTGGTGATTCACAGTACGTAATCGATGCAGATTCTTGTCTCGATTGTGGTACATGTGCTGGTGTTTGCCCAACTGGAGCAATCAGCCAGGGCTAATTTTTAGCATACTGTAAGAAATAAAGACGACCTGTTATGGGTCGTCTTTTTTTGTGTTGTAATCGTCTTTGTATTGTAATCATTTTTATGCTGTAAGCGTTTTTTTGCAGTAATTATTTTTATAGTGTAAGCGTTGTCATGCATGCTCTACAGTCTCACCGGATTAAGCTCATGCGTATGCGTCTTGTCGTGTCCCTTCTTTCCCTTGGTGTCTGCAGCGCTTATTTTGTATCTGCAGGCATGTCCGCGTTCCTTTTCCTTGAAAAAAGCCCCTTTCTACGCAGATTTCCGCGTATGGCAGCGTCCAGCTTTTTATATCTCTCCTCCTGCGCAATATCCTGTTCGCGCATCAGATAGTTCATTTCCTTTAATATCCGCTCCTGCACCTCAGTGGATATCTGCTGACTCAGCTCCTCATTGTTAAGTGCTATAGCTCTCCCCACGATATTGCTCATCAGCTCGCGAAACTCATCCATACGCTCATCCGCCGTGCGGCTTCGATATGTATGATTGTATCCCGGCAGCTCATCGTGATATGCCGGATTATACCCTGACATCTCCTGTTTCACCGTCTGATTTGTGATATTCGTGTAATTTACAGGCTGCACGGATTTTTCCATAGCCGCAGGATTCGGTGGATTTAACGGCTCACCCGGTGCATCCGAATGAAGCATATCACGGATTGCACGAAGCTGATAGCCCCTTCTCCTTAAGCTCCTTTATCCTCAAAAACTGTTTTATATTGTCTCTCGTATAGTATCTGTGACCAAGTTCATTTCTAGGCACATCAAGTCCCAGCTCATCCTCCCAGTAACGCAACACATGAGTCTCCACATCCACGGCAGCTGCCGCATCGGAAATCATGTAACGTATTTTCTCCAAATTGAAGTCCTCCTGTCTGAAATTATATTTTATTCGCTATACGCTTTTGGCACATCGAAAAGAACCAGCACTGCGAAAAAAGTTATATCGCTGTACTGGTTCAATTATAGCCTTGATAGAACTCTCATTCAATTGGTTTCGGTCGCAACTTTCGACATATAACTCTCTGTCTTAAGCTATCCAAACAGCTCCTTGAGAGCCTGTGCATTCTGTGCATCCGCAGATTTCCTGTTCTCCTGCTGTATCTGCGTATAAACCTCCTTGCGGTAAATCGGCACCTCCTTCGGTGCACTTACACCGAGCTTAATCTGGTCGCCTCTGATTTCCAGAATAGTAATCTCGATGTCATTATTAATCACCAGAGATTCACCCTTTTTTCTTGTAAGAGCCAGCATACTATTCACCCGCCCTTTCTTTTTTCCCTTTTATGATGTCATAAATCGGGAAGTGCACCTTGTAGTCATCCTCAACTATAAGCTGTGCTGCCTTGTTGCTGTCGGTATTGACCACAATAGGAGCCTTTAAATTGCAGGCAATCTTTGTGATGTCGCTAGGCACATTTACAGTGACGATCACATACATATTCTCCTCATTCAGATCTCCAAGAGGTGCAAGAAGCTCCTCGTTGACCGTCGGCTTGTAGTCCGGCATGATGATATCCGGTGTCATGACAGGAAATGCAATGTCTCCATCATCCATCGATTGAAGCCACATGATAGACTTCTTATCATTCTCCTTCTCCGAATTGTATATCAGAGTGTAGTTTTTCAGCTCCGAAAAGCCTATCATCCCCTTCTCCATTGTGATGATTTTGTCCTGTGGGATGTCAATTTCCCCAAATATTCTCGTTTTGCCCTCATGGCTTCCTCCTTTTCGCCCGCTCCGCGAGCGTTATATAATCCGGTAGCTGTGTACCGTTTTAAAATCCTTACAGATAATAAAGCAATGTCTGTGAGTTTGCCTTTGATGCCGCTGTCAGACTGGACTGATATGCATTGTACATAGCGTAAAAATCAATGATTATATCAGAAATATCCCTATCCTCATTGGTCGATTTAAGCTCCTCTATGGTCGTCTGCTGCTCCTCAACTCTGTTCTTGATGAGAGTGAGGCGGCTCTTTGTGCTTCCCGAATTGGTGAGTGCCAGATTTACCTTATTCAAATGATCATCAAAGCGTGTGATGTACTGGCTGTAGGTCTTTTGCAAATTGTTGTCGGCATAGTCAGCCTCCTGCTCTGCAGCCTCTAAATATGTCTTAAGCTTTGCCTGTGAATCCTTGTCAGAGTACTGCTGTTGCTGCATCATCTTCTTTATCTGTGAGACCTTGTCGTGAGCATTGACAGCATTCTGCACTACATCAATCAACTCATCCACATCGCGCTTGATGCCTGTATCCATGACGTCCTTCGCCTGTGTATTGACAGTGATATCGGTGCTGTTTGCCACTGTGTATTTGATTTCCTGACTTGAAAACTTAAAATCCACTACCTTTGATGGATCGGAGTATATGATATCTCCTGCTGCATCATGAGGTACATTGCCACCTGCATCGAGTGTCACAGCATTTGTAATATCCTTGCAGTTGTAATAATACTCAGGTCTAGCATCACTGCTGTCAAAGCCTGTCTTTACATATGTGACAGACAGCTTCTTTTCATTATTCTTAATTGAAGCAGCTACATTTTTACCAAAAACAAATTCACCGGTTTCCTGTATATATGCCGTATCATCAGCAGAGAGCTTTGATGGGTCAAAATCAGACACACTCTTGTATACAGTATAATCTGTGCCCTGTGTCAGCTCTTTTCCATCGATAGAAAGCTTCACATCGTCTGTCGTATTACCGTAGCCCAGACGGATTCTCTGGAAGCTGTGCTCTGTGACATCTGTGGTACAGTCAGGTGTTGCCGCATTTATACTATTTGGAACAGTCACGCCATTTGTATAATACCGCTTCTCTGACAAATCAGCGGCAGAAAACTCCTGTGTTATCTGATATGTGCTCTTTGTGTCCTTCTGGAATGTGAGCTTTGATGATGTGCGGTAGCCCGTAAATACCGTTCTTCCTGCGTAGTCTGCATTGCCCTCTGTATACACCTGCTCTGACAGCGCTGTAAGCTGCTGTAATATAGTGTTTCTGTCATCAGCTGTGAGCGTATCTGTAGAGCCGTTTACACACTGTGTACGGATATCTGTGAGGAGTGATTTCATGTTGCTAAGGGCTGTCTCTGTGACATCCATCCACGAAGAAGCATCCGGGATATTGTTGTCCTTGTACTGGTCAAGATGCGACAGGCTGGTCGACAAGCGAAGCGATCTGATTGCGATAACCGGATCCTCTGATGCCTTGGATATCTTCTTTTGAGTAGTCATCTGGGTATTGTATTTGTCCACCAAAACCTTTGTTGAATTGATATTGGTCTTGGTATTTCCCATTATCATATTGTTTGTGATTCTCATATTATGCCTCCTGCTTCTATGCCACGCCCGTATCGTTTATGAGCTTATCAAGCATCTGGTTCATAACCGATATGATTTTAGATGCCATATTGTATGAATACTGGAACTTCACGAGGTTTAATGCCTCCTCATCCTCATCCACACCTGATACCGATGTCCTTTGGTTTGCAATAGTCTGCTCCAGATTGCTATAGAGCTTGTTGTAGGTCTCTGCCTTTTCCGTATCCACTGACACATTGGAGATGATTGTCTCAAGGAATGATTCCGCTTTATCGCCTCTGTATACTGTTTTCTCCGACTGCAGCTTCTTTAACTCATCAACTATATCACATGAATCTGTCTTGACATAGTCTGTGGCAGTCGCAAAAAGCGATACATCGTTCATCACATCCTTGTTTACGGAGAAATTGGCCGCTGTCATCCTGTAATACGTGTTGGAGCTGCTGTTTATTGTGGCAGTCTGTCCATCAGGCAGCTTGCTGTAAGCCTCTGATTCCGAGAAATCATATACCTTGGCTGTGTTTGTGATTGCTTCAAAAAATGTAGGTGGTGTATCCCCATTCAGATTCTGTCCTTTGCTCTCTATCTGATTGAACATCTCTGAAAAATTTCTGACAAACTCATTGAGCTGTGTCATATAGTAAGGGATTCCCCTCGCATTTATTGCAGAGCCCGCATTTAAAAGATATCCCTCTGCCACAGTCTTTTCAGGGTCTGCTATGGCCTTGTCCTTGCTCAGATTAAATGTTACAGACTTGATGTTACCCTGTGCATCCACCTGTGCCTCCCAGCTGTCATAGCTGTAGCTGATATTATTTACAGTGATTTTGCCGTCCTTGTCCGGCAGATTGAGTGATTTTATATTGTCTATTGATGTATTCTCCACTGTGAGAGAATACGAATCAGCCTTTGTGACCTTACCCTTGAAATTCTCCAGATTATCACCGTCTCTCACCTCAAAGAGAGCTTTCAGGCTTCCCCCTGCGGTTCCGGCTGTCGCGGAAAACTCCATCTTAGTATCTTCCCAGTATATTTTATACATATCCTCGTTGTCTGTCTGATTGTTTTTCGTCTTTGACGACTCACAGATGAGCTTTCGGTAATCCTTGCCCTCCACAACCTTCTCTCCATTTATATAGAGTGAGAAATTGGTGCCGCCCAGGTTGTCTCCATAGGTGTTTTGCACCTCTGTCTCGTTGTAAGATACATTAACAATCTTGGACAGGCTGTCGATGAGATTCGCCCTCTCATCCCTAAGTGAGCCGGCCTCGACACCGGTTCCTGTCTCTATCTGGTTAATCTCCTTATTTAACAGTGAAATTTTCTCACTGATTGAATTGATTTTGTCTACGTTGTTTCTAATTTCTTCGTTGCAGTCATCCTGCAGCTTTGAGAGATTGTCACTCATCTGGTTGAAATATGTACAAAGACTCTGTGCACTGCTGATAAACTGATTTCTCACTGTCTTGTCGGACGGCTTGCTGCGCAGTGTATCAAGGTCTGAAAACATCTGTGAAAAAACACTTGAAAATCCCTTTACCGATGAACCGTTATCCTTAAAATAGTTCTGAATCTGGTTCATGTAATAAAGCTTCTGCTCATAGCGTCCATAGCATGAATTATTTTCCCAGTATTTATTGTCATAGTACAGGTCGCGCTGCTGCTTGATTGAGGTGACTGTAACACCTGTGCCGACGCTGCCGTAGCGGGCTGTGACATTTATGGCATCCTTTGCCTGCAGGGTAGCCTCCTGCCTGGTGTATCCGGTCGTCTTGACATTGGCTATGTTGTTGGCTGTTGTATTGGTCGCTACGAAATGAGCTCAGAGCGCTTGACCCTATATGTAATCCAAAAAATGTTGAAGCCATATCGACTCCTCCTGTTCATACTCTCTTGTCGTATCCTAAAACTATATGAGCTGTACTATGAGCTCAGTCATCTGACTGATTACTGTGATAAAACGGCTTGATGCATTGTAGGCCGACTGATACTTGATCATATTCGTCAGCTCCTCGTCGCTCGACACACCCATTATCTGGTTTCTCTGGTTGTCTATGGCCGCTGCTGTCGATGTCATAGTATCTGATGATGCCTTATATATACTGCCGTTCGTTCCGAGATGCGAGATTATCTTGTCATAGTATCCCTCAAAATTGCACTTTGATGTATCCTTTGGGTTGATGTATAGATTCTCTGCTGACCATGCCTTTGTAATCTGGTCTGCAAGACCATAATTTGCGGCTCCGTCCTGCTTGTATGACGGCATCAGTGTCACCTGTGCCGCAAGCTTTGGATTTACTGAAACATTTCCAAGCTTGTACCATGATGAGTTGTTAGCCTTTGTCTCATCATTGTATACATAAAACTGTTTGCCATCTATTTCCATCTGCGTGTAACGGTCATATCCTTCTCTTGCAAAGAGCTCATGCGGTGGCAGGCTGCCATCAGCTCCTACCGAGCAGTTTGCCGTATCCAAAACCGTGTATGTGGTACCATCTGCCGCTGTGTATGTGGTATTCGGACAAAATATATCGTTCATGGCCATCATGATGTTTCGCGCCAGATATGATATCTCGGCCTGTGTTTCCATGACCACATTGTCCTCCACCCTACTGTAATTCTCCTCGCTCATGAAATCATAGGTGCCATACTCTGAGCCTCTTGATACAAGGAGCGCTTTCAGGCTTCCTATATCATTGTTCAGGCTGGTTGCTATGTTGGTGGTCTGCGTGCAGCCGACTCTTTCAGCCAGCGCTGACGGCAGTGCAACATCACTAAACACCGGCATATAGCTCTCCTGTGTAGTAATATGAGGCCAGTAAGGTGTATAAAAGCCTGTACCCTTTTCCTCGGTCAGTCCTATATGGTTGCACTTGTTATCCTGCACAAACTGCTGTCCCTCGAGCTTGATACGCACGTAGCCGGTGGAATCCTCCTCAGCCTCTATCTTAGCGTAACCTGCGAGCTCATCAATCAGACTGTCCCTGGCATCGCGCGCTGTCATGGCAGTCTCTACACCGCCTGACTCTGTCTTTTGAATCTCAAGGTTGAGTGCATAAATCTTGTCGCCGATTTCGTTGATTCTGTCAACCTGGTCTTTAATTTGTAAGTTGATATTTGACTGATATTTCTGAAGATCAGAATAAACCGTATTGCATCTGGTCAGAAAAAGCTCGCTCTTTTGGATGATAAGGTTCTGATTCGTCGAATTCGTCGGATCCTTGCCATACTCCTGAAAAGCCTGCCATAGCTCTGATATACTCTCCTTAAACTCAGCACCGTTCATCTCCTGCATGATATCCTCCACATATGATGTGGTGCTGTAAAGTGTCGAGTAAAAGCCCTTTCGACCATTCTCCTGCCTATACGATTTATCTAAGAAAATATCCCTGACATGTGCCACATCCGATACGGAAACACCCAGTCCGCTCTGCTGGATGTTGGTGCCCGCTGTAGGGTTATTTCTGGTGATATAATGTTTATCTGAAAATCTTACCTGCTGGCGCACATAGCCTGTCGTATTGACATTGGCCATGTTGTTTGCTGTTGTATTAAGAGCATTCTGCGAGTTTTTAAGTCCGGAACTGCCTACGTAAAAACTTCCGAATCCATTTGCCATGTCCCTGTCCTCCCGGTTAATGATTATTGCTTTGCATCAAAACCGCTGCTGCCTAAGATATCGCCTGTGTTATATGCATTTCTGTCATAATTGGCGGTCTCCGGCGCCTGTTTCATGCTCTTGAACAGGGTGATGTCAAACTCTGTAAGCTCTATTGCCTGAGCAAGTAATTGTGAGTTTAAATCGTTGATTTCTTTCATCTGTGCAGCTGCTTCAATCAGACTGTCGCGCGCTGCCGTAAGCTTCGCTGAATATCCGGCTGTGTGCCGAGATATCCAATCAGCCTTGTGACTGTCATCTTCTCATCTGATTTGCCCAGTACATTGGCAATATCTGTGAGAAGTGAAACCTGCTTATTGCTCATAATAAGAAGCTCATCGCCTGCCTGCTGATCCAAATCAGTTATTGCTTCAAGCGCAGGGATATCGGCATCTATGATTATCTGACGTTTCTTCTCCCCATTTGCAGCGAGTGTTCTGTATACTTTTTCTTCCTCTGTGAGCACATTTATAAGCTCTTCCACTAAACTAGCCACTATAAAATCCTCTTTTACCTTTGATATATGATATGATTATCATATTATAGAGAGTTGTACCTCTCTAACAGCTTGCTGGCGAAATCATCTCCACTGACCTGATACTGTCCGAGTCTACCATGTTCTTAAGCAAAGCGACTTTATCTTCCCTGATGTCCGAAGCCTCTGATACTGCTTTTTTCGCAATCTGGTAATCTTTACCGGCCTGCGAAATTGATACCTGATCAGACATCCTCGACGCGCTTTGTGTCTTTGCTGTCTTTGTTGTTCTTGATACGCCATACAACTGGGCTATCTGATTATATGCATCTATACGCATAACAGGATCTCCTTTCTATTTATATTTCATCCTTGAAATATGTAAATTTTGCTTCCTGACATATTTATCGGATGTTTTTTTTATTTCTTTATAGACCGTGAAAAATTTTTGGTTACCGTTCGCATCCGCCTGTGAGAATCGTTGTGATGTGAGTGGATTTAATCCCCTCTGTCACTGTCTGCAAAAGTATGCGGTATGTATCCTCCACAAGCTCACAGTCCGACGGTTCAATCCCAAGCTCTGCTGCTTTTTTAAGAATGAACCTGACCTTGTCATCATCATGCTCCACCGCATAGATGTCATCAAACATACCAGCATAGTATCTGTCTAAAATCTGCGCTTTGCAGCTGTCTCGATTTTTGTGCCTGATGTGGTAAGCACATACAGCTTCGTGCCTTTTCCTTTGCCTTCATGGCATACCCTTTACCTGCATCACAGGACGGCACCACTCATATGTATCCTCACCATGCTTACTGCAGTAGTCTGCCCACTGCACATCTGACATTCCTATCTGAAATTTTCCGTTTACCTTGTAGCACGGACTGCTTAAAGTGCCGTCTACGTCTATGAACATTGCCTGCATAGTGTCTGCTCCTATATAGTTAGTTTATGCAGCTATAATAACATGATTAAAGGGTCAAAAGGTATTTTGCCCCTCATTTATGATTAATCAGTGGAATTTTCCCTAATCCTACCTGCTCATATCATAATAGCGCGCATATATTCAGTCCTGTGCCAAAAGTTCCTCATGTGTGCCTCTCTCAGCAATTCCACAGTCAGCTACCACGAGAATTTCGTCCGCATTTCTGATTGTCGAAAGCCTGTGGGCGATTGTGATAGTCGTTCTGTCCTTTGCCAGCTCCTCAAGACTTTTCTGGATAAAGCGCTCGCTCTCATTGTCAAGGGCACTGGTTGCCTCATCAAGTACTAGCACAGGCGGATTTTAAGGAACACCTCGCAATGGAAATCCTCTGCTTCTGTCCTCCTGACAATCGGGTGCCTCTCTCACCGACAAACGTATCGTATTTATCCGGCAGCTCCATGATAAAATCGTGGATATTCGCTTTTGGCCGCATCTACAATCTCATCCATCGTCGCATCCGGTTTTCCATAGGCGATATTGTCCTTTATACTTCCGCCAAACAGATAAACATCCTGCGAAACCAGTCCAATCTGCGAGCGAAGGCTCTCAAGCGTGAGTTTTCTCACATCATTTCCATCTATTGTGACCCTGCCCTCCGTCACGTCATAAAACCGCGGAAGCAGTGAGCATATTGTAGTCTTTCCACTTCCTGACGGTCCAACAAGCGCAATTGCTTTTCCTGCCGGTATCTCAAAGGATACATGCGAAAGCACCGGTGTATCATCATCGCTATAGTGGAACGAAACATCCTCGTAACAGACATTTCCCTTTACATTTTTAAGCGGTTTTGCATCAGCAGCATCAACTATATCCGGCTCAGTTTCCACCACCTCTAAGAATCTTCTAAATCCCGAAAGTCCCTTCTGCATCATCTCAGTCAGCTCTACGAGTATCTGGATAGGACTGATAAAGATGCCTATATACAGCGCATACATGGCAAGGTCGGATGCCTCCATCCTTCCATGCGCTATCAAAAAACCACCGAATACCAGTGTGACAAGATACATCATCCCCTGGAAAAATGCATTTCCGCTCATAAAGCTTCCCATACATCTGTAATTTGCATCCTTTGAAATCAGGAAATTTTCATTACTTCTGTTAAATTTTTCCTGCTCGATACGCTCATTGGCAAATGACTGCACCACCCTTATGCCCGCCAGAGTATCCTGAAGACTCGAATTAATATCACCGATTTTTCGCCTGTTATCCATAAAGGTTTCCTGCATTTTCTTATTCTGACCATATGAAAATACAAGCATAAGTACCACAAGAATAAGCATAGGAACCGCAAGCATACGGTTTATCATAAACAGAAAAATGAACGAACCGATTATCTTTATAAGCGATATAAAAAGATTCTCCGGTCCGTGATGCGCAAGCTCCGATATATCAAACAAATCGGATACGAGCTTGCTCATCATCTGTCCTGAATTATTCTGATCATAATACGAAAAAGAAAGCTTTTCATATTGGTCGAAAAGCTCCTTTCTCATGTCGCGCTCCATCCTCGCTCCCATCATGTGCCCCGCATATGTCACATAATACCTGCACGCAGTCTGTATGATATATGCCACCAATAGGCCTATTGTAATAGGAATCAGCGCAGAAATGATTTTTCCCGGTGCTCCTGCAAAGGGTTTTGGTCAGCGTGCGAAGCAGCTGCGGAAATGCCAGATCTATGGCACTGATTATTGTTGCGCAAAGCAGGTCTATGAAAAAGACTGCTTTGTAGGGTTTGTAGTATTTGATGAATTTCTTTAATGTTTGCATGGTGTCCTCCCGGTGTGTTGTTGGTGAAACTATTTGTTTCTTAACTCACATCATTATATATAGGTAAACCTATATATGCAATAGGATAACCAATGAAAACACAGGATAACACCTGATAAATAACATAGCATTTCGTTTGTAGGCGAAATCTATGCAAAATTTTCACATTGTTATGCGAAATCCATGTGAAATCACAGTTGTTAAATTTCGCATAATGACATATAATATAATCAAAGTATTGCTATTAAATTATTATGCGGAGGTGCCACATGGAATATTTATCTTGCTCAGATGCATCAAAAGCAATGGGATTTTCTGTACGAAGAATCCAGCAGATGTGCAAAACGGTGAATTGCCCGGTGCAATAAAGGAAGGACGTAAATGGTTAATCCCTGACGAAACCATACACATGAATCATTTCGCGAAAAATAAATCCTTGCCAATAGGTGTATCTGATTTTAAGCTTGCAACCACCGGCTATTATTATGTAGATAAGACTCTGATGATACGTGATTTTCTGGATAAAAGCCGATGGTATCTCTTTTCACACGCCCAAGGCGTTTTGGAAAAACTCTGAATATGGATATGCTGCGCGTATTTTTTGAAAAAACAAACGAGGATACATCTGTTTATTTCAAAGACAAACAGATATGGCAATGCGGCGATTACTACACTAAACACCAAGGACAGTATCCTGTCATTTTTTGACGTTCAAAGATGTTAAAAGCATGACCTGGGAAGAAACCTTTCAGAAAATCCGCAGGCTTATATCTCTAGAATTTATACGACATAACGAGCTTGAGACAAGTTCTGTTTTAACCGCTTACGAAAAGAACAATATCATCTTCTTGCCGGAGACAGCGGGGATGAAGTCGATTGTCAGATGGGTCTGCAGCTTTTATCATTACTGCTTCATAAGCATTATGAAAGGGAATGTATCATTATCATTGATGAATATGACACACCCATCCAGCAGGGCATACCTGCAATTTCTATCCGAAATTGTAAATTTCATGCGCAATTTTTCTCGGAGGACTCAAGGACAATCCACACCTTGCCTTTGGCTTTCTTACAGGAATACTGCGTGTAGCAAAGGAAAGTATCTTCAGCGGCATGAACAATCTGAAAACCTATTCTATTCTCGATGATGGCTACAGCTCTTATTTTGGTTTTACTGAAAAGAGGTAAAAGACATGCTGCGATACTATGGAAAAGACGATAAATATAATGAGCTCAGCGAATGGTACGATGGATATCGTTTTGGCAATACAGAAATCTTTAATCCATGGTCTGTAATCAATTATATCTCTGACAACTGCTTTCCGAAAGCATTCTGGCAATCCACCGGCAGCAATGAGATAATCGGAGAAATTATCCAGACAGCTACGCCTGAAATTACCAAAGACCTTTATAAGCTGCTCTGTGGTGAAAAAATCGCAGCCTATATTGATACCGGTGTTATCTATCCCGAGGTTCAGAATAATCCATATAGTATATACAGCTTTCTTCTGGTAGCCGGATACCTGAAGGTTGCCAATATTTATCCGCAAAGCGATGGAAATTTCATGTGTGATGTTGCTATTCCGAACAAAGAAATTACTTTTGTTTACGAAAAGGAGGTTCTAAACCGCACCAACCAAAATAGCCTTGCCATATCTATCAGTCAGGCTATCTTTTCCAAGGACACGCAAAAACTCCAGGCTCTGCTGGAGGATTTTATGGTAAAAAGCATTTCTTCTATTGATGGAGCTAATGAAGGCTTCTATCACGGAATGATGCTTGGTCTTTGTGCCATACTTGGAAACCGCTACAAGATACGCTCAAACCGCGAATCAGGCCTCGGTCGATTTGATATTCAGCTTATGCCTTTAACAAAGGGAATGCCCGGATTTATCTTTGAATTTAAACACACTAAAGATGAACATACCGATTTATCTGCATTAGCCGACAGCGCCCTGCAACAGATAGAAGCAAAGAAATACGACACAGAGCTGCGCGATAATGGTGTGAATTCAATTATAAGCATCGGTATTGCTTTTAGAGGGAAAAGTGCTGTGGTGAGGAGAGGCTAAAAATCTCACCGAATATTAGTATAATCCAAAAAGAAGCACATGCAGCTTGCCACCCTATCACCATCATTGCGATACAAATGAGGCTGATCGGTCTCAAACTTATACACCTGTCCCCTATGGATTTCCTGCACATGGTCGTGACACTCGACCGTCAGCACACCGTCTGTGACTGTAAGATATTCGCGTGTTTTCTCGCCGTGCCCACCGCTTGTATACACGCCGCCCGGCTCCACGTCGATACGGTATACCTCAACCTCCCTTGAGTCCTCGTATGGGAAGCAGGTCCATACCCTGTACTGTCCCAAAAGCTCCTTTGTCGGGACCAGATCATCCGGAGATATGAGCGCATAGTCCACTCTCGGCGGATCTATAAGTCTTTGAAACTCAATTCTCAGGCCGCTTGTGATTTTACCAAGCACTCCGATAGATGGATTTGCTGTGCCCTTTTCTATCTGAGCAAGCATGCTTTTACTCACACCGGTCTGTTCCGCTACCTGGTCTAAGCTCATGCCCTTTGACTGACGTATTCTTTTTAAATTTTCAGATACATTGTGTGACAGATAATCCATACTCATATCTCCGTTTTGCATTTAATTTTCTAACTATACTGTTTATAATCATATAAGGTAACTATTCGGAATAGTTACCTTATATGTTGTATTTTATAAGTTTACAGTGCCCTGCGATACAGCATCTCGATATCGCACTGACGTGAAGCCCTTGGATTGACAGCAATGTTGCCGCTCTTCATGGCATCGACAGCCATCGGCTCTATCTTGCTTTCTATCTCTTCCTTTGTGACTGTTACGGTTTTGCTGGCATTGTTGATTGCGATGGTCAGATTCTCGGGATTCCGATGTCTGTGCAAAGCTCCCTGATTGCATCTACCAGCATCATTGGTTCAAATTCGTCCGCATACGCAGGAATCGGGCTTATATCATTGTAGATTGTCAGATATCTTCCATGATCCGCCAGTGCATTATACTCTGCGATCACCGGAAGCAATACTGCATTTGCCACTCCATGCGGTACATCAAAGAATGCACTGACCGGATGGCTCATTGCATGTACATTTCCAAGTCTCGCAAAGGAAAATGCGATTCCTGCAAAAAGTGAGCCTGTCATCATAGCTTCTGCAGCCTCGATATCGTTTCTGTTTGCTACAAATCTGCGGATATTTTTCCGATAAGTGCCATCGCTTTTCTGCCAGTGCATCAGAAAATGGCGAAGCTGCTGTGGATACATACGCCTCCTCGGCATGGATAAATGCATCTATTCCGCATGCTGCTGCAACGCTTGCCGGAGCTGTTGTCAAAAGCTCTGCATCCAGGATTGCATATTTTGGCAATATCTCGTAGCTGAATACTGTGAGCTTATAGTTTCTGCTATGATCTGTGATTACAGAGAATGCTGTCACCTCTGAGCCGGTTCCTGCGGTGGTTGGTATCGCAATGAGCGGTACGATTGGTCCCGGCACCTTGTGTGCTCCCTCATAGTCTGTGACGCTTCCGCCATATTTGGCAACCACGCCCACTGCTTTTGCCACATCCATCGGAGAACCTCCTCCAAATGCAACGATAAAATCTGCGCCCGACTCCAGGTATTTTGCTGTGGCTTTCTCCACTGTTGCGACAGATGGATTTGCCTCTATATCTGTAAAAGTGTCTGCTTTTATGTCAACTGATGCCAGATAATCTGCTGCCTTTTTTACAAGTCCCATCTTCTCAAGATGCGGTCCTGAAATGATGAGTGCATGCTTACCTCCAAGCTTTTTGGCTATTTCCGGCAGCTTTGAGAGACTGCCCTTTCCCACTGTGATGTCCTGTGGCACCGAGAAATTAAATGTTTCCATATATAATCTGTCCTTTCTGAATTTTTGTATCTCATTTCATGTATATAATTTTACGTCTTAAGGTATTTTCGCCTAAATGTACTAGCTTGCTTTCTTTGCAAGTACTCTGTCTATTGCAGCATCGATAACCTTATCCAGCTCAACCTCATCTGCCTCTGGCATAAGTGTTGCAGCATCCTCATCAGAGATGATCTCAACAAGTGTACCAAAGGACTCTTTGTATTTCTTTTTACAGAAGACGAAGAATACCACGCCGAGCGCACACCATGCAAGCACGATGCCCCACTCCTGGACGATAAGTGTTCCGCCGCTTCCCGGAATACAGTACATTGCAACCATGAAGCCTGACATGATGACCGCCATCGTTCCAAAGAACTTGTATGCGGGAACCTTGTAAGGTCTTGGCATATCCGGCTCCTTCTTGCGAAGAATAATAAATGAAAGAGCAACCATGCAATATGCGACGCAGCATCCGAAGTTACCGGCATCACTGATCCATACAAGCATCTTTCTTCCTGCGAACGGTGCAAGCATTGTGAGAGATCCGATGAGAATCAGTGCATTGATAGGTGTCTTGTGCTTTGGATGAAGCTTTGCAAAAAACTTCGGAATCATATATGACTCTGCCATTGAGTACATGGCACGCGAGCCACCGAGCATAAATGAGTTCCATGAGGTTACGATACCGCACATTCCGCCGACTATTATAACCTTTGCCATAATCTTCGTGTTGAATGCCGCTGCCATCGCATCTGCCGTTACAAGTCCTGTTGCCTGCTCTGAATCAACAATTGCCTGTGGGCCCATGACAAGACCTACCGCAACAATGACAAGTGCATAGAACACAACTGCCAGAACTACTGATAAGATAAGTATTGAGCCGATTTTCTTTGCCGGAACATTGATCTCCTCAGCCGCCTGAGGTATTACGTCAAATCCGATAAAGTAAAATGGTGACAGAGCTGCCACTCCGATAATTGCCTTTACGTTCAGACCTGCAGAGCTGCCTGCAAACATCTGTCCATCCAGGTTATCAACTGTTCCATTGATTACCGATGCAATTATCAACAAAATTCCGGCGCCACCAATAATACATGTGAGCACAGTCTGCAAAATCGCTGCTGTCTTTGCGCCGATAATGTTTATCATCATGATTAAAAATGCCACAACTATCGCCACAATAAGCCATGAAGCATAGATATCAAAGCCTGCTACCGTATACAGATATCCCTTCAAAAAGCCCGGCCACAGATATGTGATGATTGTTGGGAAAGCGCACGCCTCAAAGCATGCCACACTGACATATCCAAGGATAATCATCCACGTACATATGAATGAACCTGTCGAACCCATTGCCTTGTAGCTGAATACATGCTCGCCACCGCACTGAGGCATGGCTGCTGTCAGCTCCGCGTAGGTCATTCCCACGAAAATATCATGATACCGCCGATTACGAAGCCGATTGCGGCACCGAGCACTCCGCCCTTTTCAATCCAGCCTCCGGTTGAGACAACCCAGCCCCAGCCAATCATGGCTCCAAATGCAATTACAAGTACGTCCCAGGCATTCAGGACTTTGTTAAATTCTGATTTTTTCTGTTCCATTACTTGTCACCTCCAGCTTCTGTCTTACTTTCATTCTCTACCACTTTTCTTGCCAGAGACTCAATAAGCTCCGCTGTGCCATCCACTCCTAACAAGCTGCTGTCTATAAGCATATCCCTGTTGTGTCTATCGCCTCGGTTGCTTCCTGTCAGCGCCATATGACGCTTATGATAACGCTTATCCTTTTCAGTGATAAAAAGCTTTGCATCATCCTCCGACAAATTGTGGCTCTTCATTACGTTTTCAATCCTCACTTCATCCGGTGAATAGATGAAAATACGTAAAATCGGTTTATGTTCCTTTAGTATATAGTCTGCTGAACGACCGATAATCACGCATGACTCACGGTCTGATAATTTTCTGATTATGGTTTTCTGGACGTGAATTGCACGCTCTGTGAGGTCTGCATATTTGGAGAAAGAACCTCGAACATCACCCTCTGCACCTTTTCCGGCGATGGTGATACCTTCCTCAACCTTTTCCATGATATCCTTCGGAATACCGACCGCTTTTATGATTTCATCTACAGTATCCCTGTCATAAAATTTAATTCCCAGGTCTTTAGCAACCTTTTTGCCAATCTGGTTTCCCTTTGCACCGTATTCGCATCCGATTGTAATAACTAGATGTGCCATTTCGTTCCCCTCGCTTTTCTTATATATACATCTTTATACTATGTTGATATGAAAGTTGCTAAGGTATGCATCGACGATACCTTTTGACACTTTAATCATATGTTGTTATATAAACTTGTTCCGCTTAGTTACCTATATTCTTTGTTTAAAAGAAGGGCGCACGAAGCTAATCGTGACGCCCTTGTCCTTTTATCCGGCTCGTAAAATCTGCCGCAATATATTCTGTTACCTGCCTCAAATATAATTCAAACCTTCTATGAAAGTGACTCAACAGTTTCCTTTATAATCTCAACTGCCTTATCACACTCTTCTTCACTGACGATCAGTGGTGGAACCATACGGATAATATGTGCTCCGATTGCTGTGATAAGCATATGACGGTCGAAGCAGCCATGCTTTACATCTACACCTGAGATTGTATCATCAAACTCAACACCAACCAGAAGTCCCTGATGTCTTACCTCTTTTACATGTGGCAACTTCTCTAATTTCGCTGCAAAATAATCTCCGACCTTCTTTGCATTTCCTGCAAGGTCTCTGTCAAGAAGCTCTCCAACCTCTGCAAGTGCTGCTGCACAGCATACAGGATGTCCACCAAATGTTGTTCCATGTGATCCGGCTGTAAATGCTTTGGATACTTCCTCTGTTGCACAGATTGCTCCGATTGGCATTCCGCCACCAAGACCTTTCGCCATAGATACGATATCCGGTTTGATGCCGTAGTTCATGTAGCTCATTACAGCTCCGGTTCTACACCATCCTGTCTGTACCTCATCCAGAAGTAAAAGCATTCCCTTCTCATCACAGAATTCACGAAGTCCTTTCATAAATTCCTGTGTTGCCGGATGAACTCCGCCTTCACCCTGTACAGGCTCGATCATAATTGCGATCGTATTCTCTGTGCATGCATCCTTGAAAGCCTTTAAATCATTGTAAGGAGCGTATGAGAAACCGTATGTCATAGGACCAAAGCCCACCTGGCATCCGTTTCCCGGCTGTCCTGTTGCTGACATTGCTCCAAATGTTCTTCCATGGAAACCATCCTTTGCTGTAACGATGTGATATCTGTTTGGGCCATATTTCTCAATACCATATTTACGCGCCATCTTGATCATTGCCTCGTTGGCCTCTGTTCCTGAGTTCTGATAAAAGATCTTGTCCATTCCAAGTGTCTTACATACTTTTTCAGCAAGCAGCGCCTGTGGAATGGTGTATGGATAGTTAAATGTGTGCATTATATCGTCCACCTGGTCTTTGACTGCTGCTACAACCTTCGGGTTTCTGTTTCCCGCATTGTTTACTGCGATTCCTGCATAAAAGTCAAGATATGGTGTTCCATTCTCATCATAGAGATACATCCCCTCGGCTGTCTCTGCAAGAAAATCGAAACGCTCATAAGTCTCGATCATGTATTTGCTTACTTTGTCTTTGATATCCTGTGCTGTTAATCCTGTGTCTTTTAATTTCATAATATATTGCCTCCTAATTTAAATATCCTTGTGATTTTGATAAATAAAAAAGAGCAAAGTGCTTCACCGGTTAGCGTCTTTGCTCTTAAATATTCATAATTAATATGTAGTTGTTTGTTCGTTTTCTTTTGTGTATTATTTTGAACAAGTAAACAATATCACGTTCAATATATTGTGTCAACAATTTTCATTAAAAAAGTGAAATACCTCACAATTGTCAGTTTAAAGACACTTATGCTTAAAATTATAAATAAAAACTGTCATTTGACACTTAAAATATTATTTTATTGTAATGTTTTGTGCATTATATTGTCTGTGCATTATTCTGTTGCTATGTTCCTTTTCATCATCTATATGCATTATAAAGAACACGCTATGCGTTCTTTACAAGCTCCTGTTTACGGAAGGTGCGGAACAGTCCAATCTGCTCCAGTGCCTTTGCAATGCCGAAAAAGACAATTGAATCTATCGGCCACATAATAAGGTTCTTCAGTGCACGCATTGGAAGGATTGCCATCAATGCCTGTCCATACAGTACCTGCAGACACAGAGTATTGAGAATGACATTGCAGATGAGCATTACTACAAACTTCGCAGCAAGCACTCTCCATATGGTGCTTTTTCTTATAAAGAAACATCCATATAAAACACCTGCAAGCATTACAACAAGTGTAAGCTGTGGACAAAATGGTCCTGTAGGCTTCATCAGATACTTGATGATGTCAAGCGCTCCGTGGAAAACAGCTCCGGCAACCGGTCCAAACAGGTAATCAACGATACCATTTGGAATATCGGAAAACCGATACGGATAAACTGTCCATATTCGATGGAGAAATATCCAAGGATAACGGCAACTGCAGCAAGCATTGCCATAGTTGTGATGGTTCTGACCGATTTAAGCTCTCGGGCAGAATCGGTGAACAAAGTAACGAATTTTTTCATTAAAAAATTACCTCCTTTGCAGACCTCACCGAACTACAACAGGAGATAATTAATATCTTCGGATGCAGCGGGATGCGACTCATGTACCGCAAGATTTTCTTTTCGTCCGGGTGACAACTCCCTGTTCATCCGGCACTTAACGCACATGTGTCTACTCTGCTAAAATTTATTTATTTGTAACGTATTAAAGTATATCACACTCTAATATCAAATCAAGTCTTTTTATTCAATATAATAATTAAAGGGCCAAAATACCTTTTGACCCTCATATCTTATCATATCCTATTATTTTATTTACTCTATCTTGGATCCGGACGATGCTTCATGTCACGGATAGGAATATTGGCAACGAGTGCCGGAACCATTCCGTTGTTAGAATCAGACTCTGTCTCTGTGATTTTCACATCAAGAGCTTCCGCATCAATATCCATATAGCGGGAAATAACCTCAATGATATCCCTTTTCATCATCTCCATCATCTCCGATGAGCAGTTTGCACGGTCAGAAACCAGCACCAGCTTCAGGCGATCCTTTGCAACATTACCAGAAGATTTCTTTTTAAATAAATCCATTATACCCATGGTACGTATCCCCCTTTAATTTTTCTTAAACATATCCTTTAGCTTTTCAAAGACACCATGCTTCTGGTTTAAATCAAGGAAAGGAACCTCCTCGCCCATGATACGGCGGCAGATATTCATATATGCCTTTCCTGCAAGGCTGTCTGAGCCAACTAACGGCTCACCACGGTTTGTAGAAATAACAATCTGCTCATCATCCTGTACTGCACCGATTAAGTTGACTGCAAGGATCTCTGTTACATCATCCACATTCATCATATCACCGCGCTTAACCATATCGACACGCAGACGGTTGACAATCAGATCAATGCGCTTCATCTCATTTGCCTCGAGAAGGCCAACAATACGGTCAGCGTCACGGATTGCTGATACCTCAGGTGTAGTGACAACGAGTGCACGGTCAGCTCCTGCAACGGCATTCTTGAAGCCCTGCTCGATACCTGCCGGGCAATCAAGCAGAATATAGTCAAACTCCTCACGAAGCTCATTGATAAGCTCAACCATCTGCTCCGGTGTAACAGCATCCTTGTCCCTTGTCTGAGCTGATGGAAGCAGACACAGATCAGGATATTTCTTATCCTTGATAAGGGCCTGACGTATACGACATTTGCCCTCAACGACGTCTACGAGATTGTATACAATACGATTCTCAAGTCCCATAACAACATCCAGGTTACGCAGTCCGATGTCAGTATCAATCATAACAACCTTTTTATTTAACTGTGCAAGAACTGTACCGATATTTGCTGTGGTTGTGGTCTTGCCCACACCACCTTTCCTGATGTGATAACGATTACTTCGCTCATGAACTTTCTTCCTCCTACGTTCCTAAATGCTATTTAAAATATTTTTAGTAATTGGTTCGATGTAAATATATCCATCCTTTGCGATGGCTATCTGTGCCTGCTCCTGTGCGGCTTTTCCTTGCGCCTTACCCTGTGCTTTGGCTGAGGCTCGTCCGGACTCTTCGCAATCAAATCACCAATCTGAATCTGAATCGGCTGCATATCAAGTGCAAATACAAAACAGCTCCTGTCACCTGTGCATCCGGCGTTAACATTGCCCTTTAATGCACCAAGAATAACGATATTGCCCTGAGCTATAATCTTGGCTCCCGGATTGACATCACCTATGATTGTGACCGAAGACTCGCTGGTAATCACCTGGCCTGACCTGAGCGTACCACGGTAAAACTGCTCGGGAACACTGACTGTCGCAACATTCTCGCACTGCTTCTGCACTGCCTCATTAAATGCCTCAACCTGCTCCTTCATAATGGCTTCCTGCTCGGTACCACTCTCCACAATGCACAAAATCTCAATTGTGGTATTTTCCTCAATAGCTGCAATTATCTGCTGCTGCTCTTCATCTGAAAGATGCCTTCCCTCAAATGAAATAGCAAGCTTTGCGTTTTTAAAAAAATTGGCGGATGCCTTAAACTTCTCCACAACTGCCTTTATCAAATCAGCAAATGGCATATCCGCATCTAAAATTAAATTGATTCCATATTTATTACTCTTTATCGTAACCGACTGTGACATGAGTACCTCCAATATCATTTAATATGAAATTCATTACTCCTAATTATACATTTTTATGTGGCTTCACGCAACCTTTTTCTGTAGGCTTCATTAGGCTATACTGCCCAACAGACCTTTTATAATCTATTTCTGTTCTGTTTCCTTATCTTCTTTATCCTACTGCCGAAGACAAAACATCAGATTGTCTACACACCATGTCGATAATTTCAAGGAAGTCTTATAAACTACTTCTTAAATTTGTATTTCCCTTTTCCGTAACCGGATACAGGTTCAATAATCTCTGCCTGCACCAAATTGGAAAGAAGTTTGGAAGCACCTGAACCTTTCAGCTCGAGAAGCTTCATAACTGCACTTCTTCCAAATACCTCATCAAAGCCAAACTCTTCAAAGAAGTCTATGAATATGAACTGTCGTTTTTACTGAGAAAGCGCTGCCTTTTTCGGAAAGTACACTTTCAATATCCACTTTTTCGTCTTGAATATCCACTTTTGTATCCCCAATGTCCACTTTTCCTTCATTCAAAAGTCCACTTATATGAAGATTTCGACTATGAAGCTCATTTTTCTCGTTCAAAAGCAGATTTCTGAGAAATGTTTCCAAATACTCTGTTGTTTCGTGAATACCTGTTTGCAGGTTCGTATAGTTTGCACGGACAAGTGCATTTCTGAAATACCACGCATTTTCCGCAAAAATATCATTGGTTGCAGAGAACCCAAGCGTTCTTAAATATTTAATGAAGAACACCGCCGTTGTTCTTGTATTGCCTTCCCCGAAGGATATGGATTTGCCATAACCTTGAAATAAATACCGCAAGATGATGAATTATCTCGTCCATTGAAAGCCCTTTATAGCTAAAAGCTCTCTCCTGCGAAAAATCATATTCAAGTGTGGTTTCCAGTTCAGAAGCACTGCCATACATAACAGTTGCCCCATCAAGCACCCATTCTTTCTTTGTGATGTTATAATCTCTAATCTTTCCGGCGTGTTTATAAATACCCTGAAAAAGTTTGCGGTGGATAGAGATATACTCATTTGGAGAAAATGAGAACGCTGTTTCAGAAAGGATTTCCGCAATGCGGGAAGAAACCTTATCTGCTTCTTCTGTGCGCTCATCATCAGATAAATGCACGGATCTTTCCTCATAGTAGCTGTCAATAAGACTCTGTGCTTCCTTCATTGTGATTTTGCCTTCAATATTTTGAATTGCAGTATCAATCAGATATTTAGATGGTTTGAGTCCGTCCACTGCCTGAAGTCCGATTGCGGTACTCCACGCATAACCTTTATGAGCTTTATCCGGCTCAGACTCTCCTCAAATATTCCTTAAATGGGTCTTTTTCCATATCCACTACCTCTCTTCATAGTCTTGTAATTCAATCTTAACTAAAACATCTGGATCTGTGACAAATTCGTTCGACACTGTCGAACTTTTTACAAAATCTGGTAATTTAAATTCGCTCGACACTGTCGAACCAATTTGAGGATATACTTTATAAAATTGTCTACAAGCCTTAAAAAGCGTATAATTCATTCCTTTTTGATCAATCTGTTTTTCCAAATTTTTCAAAAGATGAGAACCATATTCTGCTCTGTCACTGCCATCTTGTTCATATTCAACTATATAGTAACCAATCGCCCAATTTCGCAATGTCATGAGCTGATTTACAGCACTTTTTGCTGCTGAACTTGCTTTATCATTTATTTGCTTAATACTATCTGCAAGCAGTTCAAATTCCATTGCATTACCTCCAATACATTGTCCTAAGACTATTATAAATTCGCATAGACACAGTATACCACAGCTCTTGTATCTATGTGATTTCTTTTTTATTGTTTTTGCCGATACGAACTCATCTTCTCCACAGTAACCTCCGGATAAAAGGAAGTCAGTATCGTTGCTCTAGGAATTCCTGCAGCAAGTGCCATCTTAAGCTCTTCCTTCTGCTCAAGTGTATATGATCAGTGTATCATTCGATTTGTAGTAGTATCTTCCCACTGAGGCTTTTCCCTTTCAGGATTCCTTACAGGCTTACCACCTGCATTTCCACTAGAAGCACTATCATTTACTGTATTATTTGCTTTCCTTCATATTTATCATATTGTCCATCTGTTAACCCTACTTTATTAAATTAAATGACATTTGCGGATTCATATTATACCTTCTTTTCTGATTACGAAAAAGCACCTTTTATTAAGCATTCAACAAAAAACCTCACCAGTACTTCTACCAGTGAGGTTATTATATCATATCGCCACTTCCATAAGCATCAAATCTGCTCATTCTCTGCATTGTTTGGCGTAAAATTGGCGTATTTTTGTAATTTTACAAATTTCCACCAATAAGGTACATCACGTTTTTAGTACAGCTTTGCACCAGCCGGAATGTGGTTATCAACCATCAGAAGATGAAGCTCTTCATCCTCTGAATCCTTAAGATTGTTTACTGCTGAAAGTAACATACCACAAGATTCAATTCCCATCATCTTTCTAGGTGGAAGATTTGTGATGGCAATAAGTGTCTTTCCAACAAGCTCTTCTGGCTCGTAATAAGCGTGAATACCGCTTAAAATCGTACGATCTGTGCCTGTTCCGTCATCTAAAGTAAACTGTAAGGTGTATTGTCGTCCTTGTCTGCATTGAGAATCTTAGTAGTAATGTCTATCAAAAGGCTTTTACATATTAGATAAAAGCATGTAAAATTTCTTTTACATAGCTTAATTGCGGTCTATTTAGCTTGTTTCTTGACTACTCAGGAAAAATATTTCTACCCTCGCCCCACCTGTATTTTCAGAATTTGAAAGTTTAATACCTCCACCATATTTTGCAGCCACAGTTTTTGCAAAAAATAGTCCCATCCCATAATGGGCTTCGCCATTTCTACTTGTGTCATCCATAAAAAACTGCTCTGTGCCATGCAATAATGCTTCTTTTGTAAATCCTGATCCGCTATCCTCCACAATGAATGTCAGCCGGCCATCCTGCTCCTTTGCGTCAATATAAATGATTCCATTTTCTTTTGTATGCTCCACTGCATTCTGAATCACATTCATTACGGCCCGGAACATTGGATCATAAGCAATCGTTACCTTTTTATCACTTTGTCCCGCCTTCCAATCTATTTTCTGGTGATAGATTTCTACCAGTCCGAGTGCCTGTTCCTTTATATCTGCGAAAAAATCTTCTAACCTCACCGTTGTATAGGTAACATCACTGCAATTCCATGATTTTGTGACATCTATCAACTGTTTTACATAACTTTGTATCTGTGTTGTGCCGTTCAAAACATAAGTGATATTTTTCTTCTGTTCTGTGGTCAGTTCAGTCTCTGAAAGTAGTTCTGCATTTCCCCGTACAATCGTAAGAGGTGTTTTAATATCATGCGCCAAAGCAGACATCTGCTGTTTCTTTTGCTGCTCTGTTTTCCACTGCTTTTCTAAAGATTCTCGCAATGCATCTCGCATATCATCGATTGCCGATAAACAGTCATCGAACTCTTTGATACCGGAACAGGATGTCTCATATTCCAGATTTTGATCCTTTATTTGTCCGATTGCGTCTAATACAGGCTGCATCTGCTTTTTGATTCTTTTCCAAAACGTATGGACGGAATGATGATAATCGCTACCGCTCCAATCACAGACATAATAATCATCATATTCTGTGGTCCTATAAAATGCTCCCTCAAAAAAGCTGAATGATATTGAGGTGTCAGGCGATATTGCAATACAACATATTCATTTTCCCTTACAATTACTTTATAAAAATATTTCCCGGATGCGTTTCTGTACTTTGCAACATTCCATGCTATCTGTTCGTATTGTTCTGACAGATCTCCACCTATTTTCTCTCCATTCTCTGAAAAGATTACATAATCACAAAGTGCGGGAATCATCTCAGCAGTCACTTTATCTGCACGTAGAATCGTATCATATGCTTCATTAATCTTTTGCTCTGCATAATTTGCCGGATAAATACAGCCCACACTAATCAAAAGGTACAGCAGCAGATAAGCAACAATCACCAAACCAACTAATGATCCAAGCATGACCAGTACATATCTCATAAAAATCCAGCTGAGTGCATTGCTTCTCTTTACTCTTCCCATTTATATCCAATCCCCCAGACTGTTTTTATCGGTATATAATCATAATCCGCAAATTTTGCTCTTATATTTTTGATATGCGTGATAATAGTACTGTCATTACTCTCATTGTCAAAGCCAAAGACCGCTTCCAATATCTGTTCCTTCGAGAAAACCTGTCCTCTGTTTTTAGCCAGAAATTCACAGATTTCGTACTCTGCTTTCGTAAACGGAAGTTCTTTATCATCCATCAACAGTTTCTTTTGAGACATCTGAATGCAGACTCTCCCTAAAACCATCCGGACAGAATGTTCCCTGTGCTCTCTCCGTAGATGCGCGTTGATCCTTGCCCGAAGTTCCATCACTCCAAATGGCTTTGAAATATAATCATCTGCTCCTAAAGAAAGTCCGTTTACCAGACTGTTTTCCTCCGTTTTTGCCGTAAGAAACAAAATCGGACAATCCACAAGTGCCCTGATTCTTTTGCATAATTCGAAACCATCAATTCCAGGCATCATAATGTCCAGTAAAATCAGGTCATAACGATGTAATTCTTCCATATTAATTTTTAGTGGATTACTTACTTTGGTAACCAGATGTCCATCCTTATTCAAAATGCTTTCTATCATTTCCAAAATTGCCGGTTCATCATCAACTGCCAGTATTTTTGCCATAGTTTCCCTCGATTCTATTCCGATATTCTGTTTCCTTCCCAGTGGTTTACCCACCAAAAATAGTATACCATACTAATCCCTGTAAATATTAAGCAACTTGGTATGAATGACAACCATTCACCTACACTAGTTTCTCCCAATACAGATTGCAGATAAGTATATGGTACTCTACCCGTCCAGCATACAAATACATATTTCCACACATAATCTCCAAGTCCGGTAAGCATCAATGCACTAATTAGTCCTGATATAATCCCTGCTCCAATGGATACCCCTTTTCCAAACTGAAAAGCCAGAATCAGCTGCCACAGATAAAGTGGAACACTGCTTCCCCACAGCAGCAATGCTGCAAATATACATCCTTTCATGATTTCGATATCGCTTGATGCGATTCTTCCAAATCCAATTCAAATATGATTGCTGTCAATAGGATAGAGCACAGACACAAAACCAGTAGCATCAACAGTTTCGATAAAAATGCTGCAGGTTTATCCGGTAAAGACAACAGATTTTGAAAATCACCTGCATTTTGTTCCTGTTCCATCACACTTGCTGTAAAAATTCCAATAAGTACCGGAAGTCCTGCTCCTATTGCCTGATAAAATGCAATCACTTTCATATTTTCATTCCATGGTGAAAAAAAGTAATATATTAAAAATATAACGCTGGTTATAATCGGAATCAGTAAGTGTGCCAGAATCACAGATGTTCCTTTCATCTTTCGCAAGTCTGCATTAAGAGATCTTCCAATCATCTTATTTCACCTCTCTTCTCTCAAACCATTTCAAAAACAGAACCGTTACAAAAACAAACCAGATGATTGAGAGACACATTCCCGGAACAATGACTCCCGTATCCAAAAGAGGATTCCCTGCTTCTGCGGCAAGTCCATTTGGTAAAACATGAAGCAACGGGCACATCATTCGCATAGGGATTGCAGAAACAAGTACATACCAGATTCTGGTTTGTGATATTACCACACCGCTGACGGTAATAAACAGGCAGACGAACAGGTTTACAATCATTCCAAATCGTTCACTTAAAAATAAAGCTACCGGAATCTCCCATAACTCAGAAACTGTCAGAAACAATACTGCAATCAACGCTCCTCCAACTGGAACATGTGTCGTTAGAAGAAAGCCTCCAAGCGTTGCTCCTGCAAACACAATCACATTAGAAAACAAAATCATGTACCCAATATAAATAATTTTGCCCAGCAACAATTTTCTTCTGTCTGTGGGAATAGTCATTAAATGATAGTATTTTATCTTTTTCTCCTGCGCCACAGAAAGATAACAAAATAGAGCAATCATCCCCGGCAGCAAAGTGTATACCACCAGTTCCAAACACTTTCTGCATAAGCATTTGTCATCCCAAGAGTAAATATAAATGCCATGACAAATGTAAGAAGAGGAAATCCCCAGATAAACTTTTTTCGCATGGTTCTTTTGGCTTTTTGATGTTCTGCTTTTATAATATTAACCATGGATTTCACCTGCTTTCTGGTTTTTTCTTACCACATTCATAAACAAATCTTCAAGATTATCTCCCTGCTTTAATGCTCCTTCGTATCCTAAGATTCCACCTGAAATAATCCCGACTTTATCTGCAAGTAACTGTACCTCTGAGAGAATATGACTGGAGAGAATTACAGTGATTCCCTGTTCCGGAAAAGACCGGATCAGCTCTCGTAATTCCTCGATGCCTATTGGATCTAATCCATTCGTAGGTTCATCCAATATCAAAAGTTCCGGTTCTCCAAGCAATGCCATTGCAATGCCTAGTCTTTGCTTCATCCCCAAAGAAAACTGTCCTGCTTTCTTCTTTCCGGTGTTTGTAAGTGATACAATCTGCAAGACCTCATCAATTCTGTTTTCATCTGTACCAAGCAATAATTGTCTTACCTTCAAATTCTCTCTGGCGGAAAGATTTTCATAAATAGGCGGATTTTCAATTAACGCTCCTATTTTTGATAAATCTTTCCTATCCAAAAGTTTTCCATCAAAGTAAATCTTTCCTGCAGTTGGTTTCATCATACCGGTCAGCATTTTCAATGTGGTAGATTTTCCCGCACCATTCGGTCCAAGCAGTCCATAAATCTGTTTCTTTTCTATATTAAGTGAAACGTTATTTACCGCTTTCTGCTTTCTAAAATATTTACACAAATTTTGTGTCTGTAACATCATTTCCATCTTTACTATCCTTCCTTCTATATTTCATTTCTTACTGAAATATAACCTAACAGGAAAAAAAATAAAGATTTGATGAAGATTTATTCCCGTATGGAATAAACCATCAATTTATCTTTTCTTATATGTCAACACAACTCCAACCACCTAACCTTTTTCAGTCTCTTCCGCAATCGGAATTATGACGCTAATGCACCTCCGAATAGGTAGATGTAATTATTAACACTAGTAATTTATGAACTCAATGCCGCTACCAGCGATGAATATCTTTCCGTTTTTTATCTACTATTTGCTAAAACGCAATCAACAATCTAAATTTGCAAATCAATAGTATTGCCTTCATTATTATTCTTTTCCTTTGATCTCTCTGCGGATATATCTACCTTTATTTTGCTATAAGAAACATTTCCTTTCGCTTTTTCGCCATACTCTTCCTTCAAACGAGCTAACTCATCATTATAAATTGATGTAAACACTCTTGCTCTTGCAAATTCTTCATCTGTACTTATAGCTTTCCAGTTTCTTGACTCTGGATTATAAGAAAGCGTTTTATTACCTTTTGAATCCCAAAACATACATGCAGCATTCATTTTGCCACCAGTTTTTTTCATGCTTGATTCATATATAGCCTTTCTATCAGGAGATACTGTTTCTCCATGCTGCATACACAATTTTCGATAAGCATCATCATCCCTTTTTCCAGTAGCAAACTCTTTTCTTGCAAGTTCTTTTATTGCTTCGTCAAATTCTTCCTCTGACATCGCTGGTTTATCTCGTTTTGTCATGATAGTATCCCAGTTTGGTTTGGTAAAATTAATGTCCACAGGCTTAAATCTTAATGAGAAATTACCATAATCACATTGTGCTAACGGATCATTTGAACTTGCTTTTTTCCCGAACATCTGCTGAACCATTTGAGCATATTGCGAATAATTATCTCTTGTTATCTGCATAATATTATTCCTCCATATTGGCATATATTTCATCTGTTCCAAATTCACTAGATTGAAAAATCAAACCTTCCACCGATTTTATTCTCCTCCGGTTTGATAGAATCCCTGTCAATATTTTTGATCTTATCCAAAAGTTCTTCTTTTGAATTTGCCTGAACCGTAGTTTTTCTTACTTCGGTTTGTTTTGACTGTTCCTTTTTCTTTGCCTCTTTCTTCTCCGCAGCTTTCTTTTCCTGAATCTTTTCAAGATATTCTTTCTGACTAGCTGATGTTTTTTCTAATTGAGCAAAGAAGGTTGTAGTTCCGTCACTATTAAAAGAGATGCCAAATTTTGTTATTTTTGTATCAGCATCTGCATTGCCGTTAGTCTTACCGAATGTTCTTTCAAATCCGAACTGGGCATTGATTTCATCTGACATGCGCAAAACTCCTTCAATACTATGCATTTTTTCTGCATAATATTTCGGATCAGACGCCATCTTCTCCATTTCTTCCTTTGAGAAAATAACCGTATACTCCTTATCACTTTGGGCTAAAATATCTTTGGCATTATCACCATTTTCAAAATCGGCAACCATAAAATCCATGTCGTTTCTTGATCCACGCAAATTCTCCAGCATTTTTTGTGCCGCTTTACTGAGATTTTTTTCAGCGATGCTTTCAGTCGTATTTTCCTTTAATTTCGTATTTTCTGTTGTTTGTGCTGTTTCTTTTTTCTTATTTGCTGTACCAGTCTTGTAGTTGTTCTGGTAATTTGCATAAGCAGCCGTGGTTGTGCTTACATTCATTGACATATCCGTTGTCCTCCTTGTACATATCACATCGTAAATCCGTTTACCTGTTCTTTTCTATATATCGGCATAATTGTTTCGATTATGAATCTTATCATAAAGTTCTGGACTTCCACTCTCTTTTACTAAATTATATTCGCTCCAATAAATAGAATAAAATTCATCTTTTTTTGCAAGTTCCGCTGGTGTCATCTCATAGCCCCAGCCATTTCCAAGATTAGATAAGCGGTAAATTCTTCTCCGACCATTCCGTAATAAGCTCTGGGCGTACTTCTGCTAAACTGTTATTCATAGCCAAACCTCAACCTCCTTGTGCTTAGAGTATATGAAGTTTTAGCTTTATCTTGTAGTTTGCGAATATCTGTATAAATAGAAAAAGCCCTTTGAGAAAGGGATTTCTCCTCTCAAAGGGTAGTTTAACTTTTACTTAAAATTATCTTTTTTAATAACTAAGTTATAATTACTATCATAATACAGTCCAAGTTCTCTACACATTCTATCGTTCACATTATCTAACGCTTTCTTATATTCTGCATACGTTGGAGACAGAACCATTAAATTAGGAATGAATATATCGTTATATCCTTTATTTTGTAACTCTTTCTGCATTTTTCTCTGTGCAATAAATGCTGGATGGTATTTCATTATACCGTTTTTCATTTTAGCACCTTTCCATACTTTTTCTTTTAGTCTTTCATATTCACTTTCACTCATATCACGATAATAGGCTATCATCTCATCTGCGGTTCTGGTTTCTTGTGCAATCCCACCTATCATCTTCGCACCTATTCCCATAATAAAAGGAACTTTCAATGTCGTTTCATCGCAATATTCTAATATATTCTGTAGTGCCTGCTTCTGTTCCAGAGTCTTCAACCTTACATTAAGAAATGGTTTGAAATGACTTTTAAAATAATCTCCCCATTCTTTTCCCGGTAGCAAAGACTCAATTGCATTTTCAACGGTTTGATAATCAAGTGCCTCATTTGCTTTGTCTGCGTCACCATCATCTATAAATTGCTTCAAAGCTTCAAGTTCTGAGTCTTTTAAAACTTTTTCCTGCACTTTTTCTTGATAAATACGAAGAAGAATACTTTTGTCGCCAGTTTCCAAAAGGCTCTGTATGTCTTTAATACTAATACCGAGTTTTCTATATACTGAAATCTTTTTTAAAGTTTCAACATCTTGTGCAGTATAGTTACGATAACCATTGTTATCTTTATCCACTGACAGCAATCCTTTTTCTTCATAATACTTAACTGCACGCTTTGTCATTCCTACCTCATTTATAATTTCATTTAATAACATCAGATGCACCTCCTTATGATTTATGTTGATAGTATAAGCGTATACGCTGCGTGCAGGTCAAGAGTTTTTCGTCTTTCTTCTAAAAATGGGCAATCCCGATTTCAGGACTGCCCATTCATTCTGCTAATTATGCGATTTTTTCTTGCTTGCACCGATTTCTGCATCAATTGATGTAAGTTTGATGTAAATCGCTGTTTTTTTAGTTTTTTATCAAATGAAGTACGTCCCGTCTATTTTGTGAAACGGTACATCTTTACATCATCTTAATAGAGCTTTGCACCAGCCGGGATGTGGTTATCAACCATCAGAAGATGTAGTTCTTCATCCTCTGAATCCTTCAGGTTATTCACTGCTGAAAGCAGCATACCGCAAGAATCAATTCCCATCATCTTACGTGGTGGAAGGTTTGTGATAGCGATCAAAGTCTTACCTACCAGTTCTTCCGGCTCGTAATAAGCGTGAATACCGCTTAAAATGGTACTATCTGTGCCTGTTCCGTCATCAAGAGTAAACTGTAACAGTTTCTTTGACTTCGGTACTGCTACACATGCTTTAACCTTTACGGCTCGGAAATCTGACTTGCTGAAAGTATCGAAATCAACAAATTCCTCAAATAAAGGCTCAACCTTTACCTTAGAGAAATCAATCTTCTCCGCTCAGCTTTTACCTCTTCTGAAGGCTTAGAACTTACGCCATTTTCAGCCTTTACGCCACTGATGCTCTTCATTGTCGGGAGCTTTTTCGCTCCTGCCGTAAAGAGCTGTAAGATGATTTGTATTTCTTTAAATCATTACAATATTTTCTTTAGCAAGCTGTACTAAAATAACCAAATTTGCAGCTTTTTTGGGTCATATATTAGTCATATTAAATTTTTTTGGTCAATTGCCTAGTCCTCAAATCAGAGGACTCTTTTCTATATTATATCGTTGTTTCTAAAATACATCCATGTTCTTGGCAAGTTTCTCCAAAGCCTCTCTAGTAACCTCTGGATTTGCCTCCGCATAAATGTTCATGGTTGTGCTGACATCAGCATGTCCCATTACTTCTTGAATAACTTTTACATTGGTTTCGTTCTCACAAAACCTTGAGGCAAATGTGTGTCTAAAATGTGACATGAAAACCTGGGCAACATTATAGGTTCTCTTTCTTTTCTTTGCCTCTACCTCTTCTTCGGCATTATGAGTATCAACGATTCTCTTGATTGCACGATTTACTGCCTGCGGATTATGTGGATTTCCAAACCGATTAGTAAATATAAAGTTTGTCATTCCATCAACCTCTGCAACACAAAACCTTCTTCCTGCTGGCGCTGATATTCAGACTTGAGCACTTCATACACCGGTCCCATCATTGGAATTGTCCTTATTCCTGCTTCTGTTTTAGGTTCTGAAACCCTGAACTCACACTTGAATGAATTATCAGATCTTGTGTAATAGGTAAGACTATGGTTAATATTGATTGTTCGTTTCTTCATATCAACATCGTCCCATCTGATGCCTATTGCCTCACCGATTCTGCATCCTGTTCCAAGCAGAAATACAAAAACGGATACCAGTGGAAGAAAACGGATTCTTCGCAACATAATCAATAAATTCTCTGTTGCTCTACTGTCAGTGCTCTTCGACTCTTTCTAGCACCACCATTTCTTTTTTTCACCTCGGCATAAGCTCCATCTACAGGATTTCTTCTTATTATATCATCTCGTACTGCCAGCTCAAATGTAGGTCGCAATACAGTATTGATACTCTCCAAGGTATTTACCTGCAATCCTTTGTTCGTAATCAAATCCGTATAGAAAAATAAGACATCAGAATACTTCACATCCTTAATCTTTTCTCTCCGAACGTATCCCTGATAAAATGATCCCATGTATATAAGTAATTTGCCTTTGTAGTACTTCGCAACTCCGTCTTGGTAGAAATATATCTATCAAACAGAAAATTCACATCTGCACTTCCGGCAACATATACATTTAATCCGTCCATCTGGTCACGAACAAGTTCGTCTTCTTTCTGCCTAAGTGTTACAAGAGATTTCGCATATATCGTCCTTTTTTTCCCTAATGGATCAGTATAAATATATGAATACCTGCCATCAGTTTTACGATAATGCTCTCCTTTCGTAATACTCTTCCTTTACCATCTTTTCTACAAGCCATCTTTTCTCCTTTCTCAAAAAGAAAAGAGCCTGCATTACTTCTGGTCAGCCATTAGCTTCTCTAATACTGCCATTTTAACTACTTGCGTCATAGTCATGTTATGATTTTTGGTGTATTCAAGCAACAATTCATGTTCTTCACCATTCAGTCTGATTGTAACCTTCTTATCAGCAGGTTTTTCAGCCTTTGGTCGTCCCATCTTTGCCAATATATCACCTCCATCTGAACATAGTATACTTTATGTCCGACATAAAGTCAAGTATATTAATGCAAACTCTTTCATATTCTTTTCAATTTATTTGTAGAATTCCTCGTCTTCTATATGAAATGTTTCCAGATATTCTTCAAGAATATCAAGATTCACAAGCACCAGTCTATTCATTTTATAACATGCTTTCGCATCCTTAGCTAACTGCTGGAACTTTGATAAACTCATTGAGTACATCTCTGCACCCTCTGGATATCTGACAAATCTCTTGTTATTTGTTTTCTTTGTTCTGCTATCCATTTTGTTTCACCTCCAATTCCTCTAATACCATCTTGCGTGCTACAGGTAACAGATTAAGCTGCATAATCATTGCTCTATCCATTGCTTCCCTAATCTCTGATTCTCCCGGAATATATCCCGACTTAAAGCGAACACAGCCTTTATTCAAGGTCTGAATATCCTCCGGCATAAAATCAGATCTGTTGCTTAATGCATACCCTCTTATTTCTGAAGGCTCAACTATCACATGCACAGGATTATCTTTCAATTTTGATGATAATGGAACAACTGAAATCTTAGGTGCACCACCATGATTACTTGCATCACACGACACCACTATTCCAGGTCTGATTCCGCCCTGTACTCCATGCGGGTTACGACCAAAGTCAGCATATACAACATCAAACTTCTTATATTTGTCATAATGTTTCTTATTCTTTTTCATAATCTAAAACCCCTTAACTGCATAGCCAGTCTTCCATCGTCTACTGTAACAATAACTCCTCCGGCAGCCTGTACCTGTGCTATTTTTATAAATGCGTCAATAAGATTGTCTGTAATAACACTCATGTTTGCAACTATTACACCATCTACCTGCTTTTTTCTAATCTTATCCACAATCTGATGCCACTGTCTGTCCACATCATTCTGTGAAAATCCATGTCGGCGTTCAGTGCCAACAATCATGTATTCTTTATTTTTACATACTCATGAATATATTTACTCTGCTTGTCCTCTAGGCGATCCACTTTATCCAATGGTGCACTTACTGACAAATACTCTATACATTCAATCGTCTTTTTTTCTTCTCATAGCCAAACCTCCTATGAAACAAGCATTTCTGCATTATCAAGCATCTTGTTAAATATCTTCTGAAAATATGCCTTCCTGCTGCAATCCATTAATTCCAGCCTAGAATCAATTGAAGTTCCTTTCTTACTCTCTGCCACATTCAGGATTGTATTAGCATCTACCTTGAAATAATCAATTATCTTAAATAGATTTGTGATACTTAAAGCACGTTCTCCATTCTCATACTTTTTGATAGTTGACTCACTAATGCCAAGCTCAGCTGCAAGAGCTTCTTTTGTAAGATTTCTTTGGATTCGTAACGACTTAATCACGATTCCAACTTGATAACCATCATATTTCATCGCTATATCCTCCATTGTCATTTGCCATTTCTCTAATCATCTCTACAGCTACATCTTCTGTCTCATACTGACCAAGCCACTTCCCACTTGAATCATGTACCACTGTTCCGAATGCAGTCTGTGTAAATCTGCAATCCTTCACAGCCGGGACTTGTTTGTCCCGACCGGAATGATTTTCTGTTGCCGTTCTACCAAAGGACTCCGTTAGCATCCAAAATCCTCTGCATGAGATGCAGTAATTGGCACCGGACCGACTTCAAGAGAATAAATCCATATACCCATGTCTGTGATTGTCTTTACAAATTCTTCCAGATCATAAATGTCATCTGTGATCTCATTCAGGCTTCTGACTACTACAACCTCAAAATCTTCCTCTTTAAGTGTTGCAAAGAAAGCATTCAGGATTCTCTGTCATAGTCCCTTGTCATTGAGCGATCACAATATGCATCATTTAATATTACTCCATTAGGTATTGCCTGATCACGCATACTTTCAACCATCTGGACTACATTGGGTTCCGCTCTGCGTGACTTTACAAATGCAATACCCTTTGCAAGTTCCTGATTATCTGTACCTTCGTTTCCTACTACGCTAAAATCTCTTTTATTCATTTTGTTGTCTCCTTTACGATTTCGTATTGGAGAGTTTTGGCGCCTTCACTCTCGTGGTGTGCTGTCCTGAGCACATCTTTATAGTACACTAATACTTTCTGCCTTGCGCCCACTCTAAAGACTATCTTTTCTGATTTGTAGTCCTTAAAGGACTATTTTATGATACTCTCCTTTAGTTTCCCAACATCTGTGAATATATCATTTATCAATCCCACCATCTCTGGCGAATAATTAACATGTTCTTCTCCAAATAACAGGAAATCAACAGAGCAATTCAATAATTGAGCTATACAATATAATTGTGGAACTGTACAATTTGCTTTTCCACTTTCGATACGAGACATGCAACATGAATAAAGGAGGAAACAGTATGAAGAACTATCAAACATTGATTGGGTTTGCATTGGTCGCAATAGCTATTATAATTGCGGCGGTTATCATTTCAGGTGCATTAAATGATTTTGCAAGTTCAATTGTGAGTGGGTTATCGTATCTTGCAGATAATGTAAGAGGATAAAACAAAAAGGCTACTACCTAATTGGTAGTAGCCTTTAATTTTACGGATAAACACCGAAAGATTTATCGGCACTAAAAGCGGTAAAGATTTCACGGAATTAGTAATAGTAGCACTAATTCCTGCTGTTTTTCCGTCGAAACCAAAGCTAACGCTTTCTAATGAAGCAGAATCGTATGTATGAATATAGTATGCGGTTGCTACACCATTGTAGTTACCAAACCAACGGTCATAGGTGCAAAGACCAGACCATTTATGACCTACGTAATATCCAGACTTCCAGTGGTCTTGTATTCTAAAACCAAAGCCTTTACTTCCGTCTCCATCGGAACGGTTGGAAGTAGATGCACGGTAATTGGAATTGACATCTGTCATATAGGCAGAAGCACTCATAACTTTGGAAGAATATTTGTTGCTGGAATTTGTATATCCTACACCAAAACCGTCTGCACCGCCGACATTTCCTGCTGAGTCACCGTATTCATTATTTTTCCAATGTCCACCACAGGTTACAGACCAATAGGTACTCCATGCTTCATAGTAGATAGTAGGAGTGTCTAAAGCAACATCACCCGAATCTGTTGCGCAGGTTGAAGCACTTTCAATAACAGGTGCTTCAAATTCATAAACACCATAGGTTTCAAGTTCTGCATTGATAGCGGCTTTTCTTCGGGAGTTGCGTTAGGAACTTGCAATAATAAAGCGTCAACAATCTCTTGTTGGAGTTGGGGAACTTCTCAATAAAGATTGTTTGGCGTATAATTCGTCCATTTCTTTTGCAAAGGTCAATTTGTCTGTTGCGCTTAGGTAGACAGACGGGTTACCCATATCATTTTTGGAAGCTGTTTCTTCCGTTTATCCTTTGGTGGAAGCACAGGCACAAAAAAACAGATAGAAAGGAGTACATAGGAACTATGAATGAGCAGGAGCAACGGAAAGAGGAAACCGCAAGGCTTGACCGTCAGCAGGCAGAACAACACGCCGCAGAGGGGCGGCAGTTGTCGGAACGTGCTTTAGCGGAAGAACGCCAGCGGCAGGAAACACAGCGTATGCAGGAAGAACAGCGCAGACAAGACAGGAAGTTAAGATAGTTTATAACTTTGTTGGTGAAATACCAGATATAAACAAATAGATGGAAATGCAGCCCTTTTCCTATGGAGAGGGGCTTTTTCTATACTTCTGTATACGGATATGAAGAGATAATTTACAACGCTGAGATTTGTGCAATATGCACAAAAAAAGCGATATTATTACATATATTAAAACAATATAACCTATGTTTTTGTTGATAAATATTTGACTTAGAGAAAGATTTGTGTTACCATTTTAATGAATTAATATTACTTATTGGCGACTTTTATAGTCATAGTTTTAGCCTGTTGACACAAAACTAATGTAAACCCTATTTAAGAAAGAGGTGATTCCTTTGGTTATTGAAACAAGTAAAACATCCGTCTATTTCACTTTTAAAGAAAGAAGGTCGTTCTATGAAAAAAATAAGCAAATTAATAAGCCTTATACTTTGTCTATCGTTACTTTGCCCAACAGTTGCTTATGCTGCGGAAACAAAGCAAACCACGGATTCACCAAATATGAAAGATATTCTTATTGATTCAACAGATGACCATTTTATCGTTGTATCAATTCCTGAATCTGAGGCAGAATCGTATCAAAAGCGATTAGAGTCAGACCCTGAATTTCGTGAAAATGAAATTCAGCAAGCCCTTGGTGGTACTTCGGCTGATTCACGTGCATTACCTCCTGGGCATATTGAATATCAAAGTTATATGTACAAAAGAGATATTAAGGCAGCTGTTGATGCTGCATCTGGCTCTGGAACATTTGATAAATGGCTTACAGGTCTTGGGTGGACTGTTACTGCAGCTAGCATTGCAAAGTTAATCAAATTGTCAAAAAGGGCTAATATTTTTATGTTGTCCGCAGATATACTTAGGACATTGGCTCAATGGGCTCAGCAGGAACGAGAAGCGTGGTGGAAAGAAGCCTATAGGGACATCATTAATGGAACAATCTCAGCTGTACGTTATACCATTGTACAGAATACTACAGAATATCCTAAAATATGGCGAGTTTTCGAACGTATATAATGGAGGGATTGATATGAATAATAATAAGATTCAAAAAATTTTCCACTATATAATAGTTCTTTTGCTCGTGATTCTTTGGTCTATTATGATGTTCTTTCCTTGAGCACATAGATACTATGAATTTTAAAATATTTTTTTCTATTTCACTTGCTTGTACCATGATTTACTCTTTCTGTAGAGAGAAATACTTTCCTATACAAACAGACAGTAAAACAGAAAAATTTGTTTTTACCTTTTTAATAATATTGCTTTTTTTTAGGTTTCTGTTTTTGAAAAATTAAGTTATAGAAATAGTTCTGTCTATAGTTGAAGCGGCTATCCTTTGGGATAGCCGCTTTTTTCGTAAAAAATCATTTATCATTATCTTTGTTCAGCCTATGAGAAAAATTCTCATGGGCGTTTTATTTTGATTCATCACTTGACTTTGTGGCAAAGAAAGCACATCCATTAAGCATATTTTGGAGTAAATCCTGCTGATCCTTTCTCATCGCTTACTGATGAAGGCATAGAAAAAGCTATGGATTATATTAATCTGCTTCACGCATCCGGAATATATGAAAAGCAGACTGCTAAGATAATTCCATTCCGAAGCATTGATATTTTTGAAAATGCAGTATCAGCCGGAACCGGTAGCTTCCTTGTAGACGGACCGAAAGAGACTGTACGCATAGATGAATCTATCCTGCCGGAGGATACTACTTTCGGTGTACGCATTAGTGGTGACAGTATGGAACCTGAATTCCATAGTCCTTATATTCTCCATGATAGTATGCATCAAGAGAACTTTGGACGTAGGATTTGGCATCGAAGTCTGGTTGTTTGGAGCAAGCTGATAACAATATACATACTATAATTCCTATACTTATGCACAAAACACAATTCTTCTTTTGCATATTCTCTCCTTCGTATTTTATTGGTTTGCCAAAACTAATTGATTATGTGGATTTAATAAATTAACATTAAAAGCTGAATTTTTCCATTCTATACATTTCACATATTTTTTTCATTTAATTGCAAAATTGCAGTATTTTCTCCAATTCTTGTTTTGAAAACCCTTTAACTAATATTTCTTCGCCTTTCATATCGCATTTTATCTTCTTAAAATATTCCAATGCTTTATAAAAATCCACATCTCCTAATGGTTCTCCCTGAATGGGTACTAATAATATTCTCCATACTTTTACTTCTTGATCATCAACCTTTGCTCTAGGTTTACTATGAAAAATCGTATCTGTATTTTCTGTAAGCGGAAATACTCCAAATATATTATTATTACCAGAATAAAATTTTGCTTCTGCTCTATATGCATTTTTCCAATTTTTATTTAATCCTCTTAAAAACATATTTTTCTTCCTCCATTTCAACCAGTAAAACTTCACCTTTTTGTAAATTATCAAAAAGTATCTTCTCAAATTTTTTTCCGTCATTTACATAATTTCTTCCTGATTTATAAAAAGACACTTCTGGTATAAATTCCGTTCTTATACTTAAATTTATAAATTTTGCAAGCTGATCAAAATCAACTAAAATTTGTGGTTCTGGGAAATCATGCTCCTTATTAAATTCTTCATATTCTTTTATAAAACTCTTGTGTTCTGGCGTCTTAATCTTTTCACTCAATGGGGTATCTTTCAAAAATTTCATAACTATATGATACAAACCATGTATAAATATTGCCACCGTATTACCTAAAGACCGAATGTTTTTATCCATTCCATAAATATGTTCATTAATCCAATTACATTTTCCCATTGACTCACATAATTCTTGTAATCCGCAATTAATTCCATCTACATCTTTTTGATATAAATCATAGAAAAATTTTGCTAATTTCAAATCAAATTGAGTGCGTTTTTTCCCCATAAATGCACTTAATTCTGCTTGTGCTTTATTTCCTACTTCATTATCATGATAAGTCACAGCATAAAGCATATTATAAAAAGGTGCCGAATAACCGCAAGTAGCAGGTCCCTCCTTAAACGGCATAATTTTTTCCAACAAACTATAATCATTACATGAATAGGCGATTACTACTTCTATAAAATTAATTGTCTGTGCTCCACCACTATTCGAACGGTTTTGATAAATACAATTAAAACGATTTTCCTGATAAATTCCTTTCAACATATAATTCATATCGCCAGTTACAATAGCTTTATTTACTCCTTCAAATAAAATTCTGTTTTCACGCAACAAATTAAAATACATATTCCAAAAATACCCGTCTGCTTGTCCCAATTCAATTTTTCTCGTAAATTCATTTATTCCATTTTTAACATCATTCCAAAGCTTATCTGCACTAGATTCACCCATTATCTTTTCATATTTTTGTCGAAAACTTTTTGCGCCTTTTATCATAACGTACCCCTTTCTTCTCCCCAGTGAGATGTTATATCCCACTGGGTATGTAAGACACTTTCTAATTATTTAATACTTTAAAATTCAAATTTCCATTCTACTACACTTATTTTCCATTCTCTTTTAATATCATTTTTAATCAGCAATTTCTTTCATAATCCTATTTACTACTAACTCTCTATCCCAAACTTCTGCACATTCTAACCCAATACACTCTTCTACAGATGATGATTTTATTTCTCCTTTGTAATATATTGAATAAGAGTTGCTAATAGGATCCCTAATATACCTTTTCGGTGGCCACTCTTCATCTTTTTTCTAAAAGGAATGTTTTTTACATAAATCCATTGTCCATCCTGAAGCAAATCTTTAAAAACTCTTGCATACGCATACAATCCATTAGGTAAAGGTATTGCATAAACATCACCAATTTTTATTTTTCTCATTTTCCAAATTCCTTTTCTGCTTCTCTCATATATACTTCTAATTTAGGATTATTCTTACTGATGCCTCTAATAGCATTTCCTAAAGTTCCACCCTCAGATTTGGCACCGCCTAATTGATCTATGAGTTCCTGCTCTCTTCCTCTAATAGCGCTTTATTAGTAGATGATTTATCCAATATTGCCTTTTCACGACTGTTTTTACAACCTTTTTCGCAGTATTAACGATTTTCTTGCCGACACTCTTGACTGCTTTCGCTGCTTTTTTAGCTGTACTCTTAAACCTGCTCCACAATGAATGTCCTGTCGGATCACTGTAATTCAGCGGATTATTGGTAGTATAATCGTAGCGGTTTCTGGTCAGTGGATTTTCTGTCGTTCCAAGGTCACTATCTTCAGTTGTAAAGGTTCCGTTCTCTGCGCTATAGTATCTTGCCCGCAGATACTGAAGTCATGTTTTTACATTTGTGGACTCCCCGTTGTAACCGTAATAATTGACTCCATCTGCTGTTCCTGATGTAAGGTTTCCATACGAATCGTACTGATAACTGTTCGTCAGGTTAGCATTTTCTGTCAGGATTCCGGTTACGCTGTTTCTTCCGTCATATAAATAATAACTGCTTTCTGTGGATTTATCAACGCTTATACGTTCTCCAATTCCACTTTCTCCATAAGTATAAGCCTGACGGACTTTCTCGTCTGCCCCATACTCTGCAAGGACTTCATCGCCATAGCAGTCTTCCCATTTATAGGTGTTATCCAGTTCGAATACCCGGTTGTTATCTCCATCGTACATGGCTGCCATCAGGACTGTTCCACCCTGTTTTACGACTGCCAGACGATTCTCTGCTGTATATTCATAAGTGACCGAATCTGCACTGTTTGTCTTATCGCATTCCTGGATCAGATTACCGTCCTTATCATAGCTGTATGTTGTTCCCGGATTGACCCAGATCTTTGCATTCGTGCGTTTGATGAGCTGGTTGGAATCGTTGTACTTATAGTTATATTTTGCTTTGCTGACACCATCCTCGATCTTCTCGTAAGAGGTCCGGTTTCCAATCTCATCATAAGTATAATAATGAACCGTCTTTTACCACCCTCTGCTTTTCCCGTACAGCGTGTCAGTTCCCAGTTGTCATCGTATTCATAGGTACGAGTCGTCTGGATCTCTTTCTCCTGATGCTCACAGTCTGCTTTGTCTGTCTCTTTCTGTGTATCGCTCCAGTTATACCAGTCTTCCCAGCTTGGCGTCTTTCTTGTTCCGCTTCCAGTTCGGTCGCTGTCTCGCTGACTACATATCCCTGATCATTGTACTTGTACTCATAAGTGCTGATTACTTTGCCACAGGAACCACAGGTATTCACAATCTTTGTGATATGATCTTCTGCATCGTAAGACACTTCCGCCTTTGTTCCGTTGCTTCTAGTAACTTCTGTCTGAATCTTTTAGGTTGACGGCTAGATACGCATTAGAGACATCTCTGTCCTAATGCCATCTAGTTAGGAGAAAATCTCCCTAAAACCCTCTGTTTATGAAAGTGGGGGCGCTTTTTGCCCCCACTTTGCTACTTTGGGGCGCTTTCTGCCCCCACTTTGCTATTTTGGGGCGCTTTCTGCCCCCAACTTTTATACTTACTTTCATCCGGATTTTGTCGTGTCTGAATTGCGGGGGCGCTTTTCGCCCCCACTTTGACATTTTGGGGGCGCTTTCTGCCCCCACTTTGCTGTTTTGGGGGCGCTTTCTGCCCCCACACATCAAAATCCGATTTCTCATGCCCTGACTGGTTCATCTGCTCTCTGATTTATCTTGTTCAGATTAAGCTTTGCAGCCACAAGCCACTCGTTGTAATCCTTATATCCGGCTGGAGGCGGGCAATCTTCTACCTCATATCCAAGCTCATAATACTTTCTCATAAGTTCAGCTGCTGCCTTCCGTCCCGGCTCATCTCCATCAAGGCAGAATCGAATGGAAGTAATCTGCGGATGTTCCCGAAGAAAAGTTTCAAGCGGGGCATCTGCAAGCATCCCAAGTACCAGCTTATTTGATTCATAATCCGTGAAGATATCCACATAACTCATGCCCCGTAAATTTACTACCTACAGACACTCTGCAGTGCAAACTACTTTGCAAATCTGTAACTGATTATTCAATTGTTATGTCCAATCCCTCCTGGACAATTGATATTCTACAATGCACTTTAATTTTACGGAAGTAACACCACTGGTGTATTTTTACGAATTTTCACCAGTTTTTGGTGTATTTGTCATTTCCTTTAATTTGTTCCATGTATGCTCAGGCAATTCTCTTGCCGGCTCTCTGAATCGTTCAAGATATTTTTCAAATAATTCCGTATTGATTAATGCTGAATTACCGACTTTATAGACTGCTCCTGCCTCTCTCGCAATTACTATGATTCTAGATTTACTTATCCCATAAATAATCGCTCCTTCCTCTGCATTGACAAATTTTTTCATAAACTCCTTTGTATCTGAATAGCACTTATATGAGTAACTCATTCATCAGTCTCCTTTCACATTTGGCAATGGATGTTTCATTTCTGTTGGCGGTTCTCTGAATTGCTCCATATAATCATCAAAAATTTCCAAATTTATTAATATAGTATTTCCCTTAGCTGTTCCAATCTTATATACAGCACCCGCTGCTCTAGCCATTTCAATAAATCTATGATGCCCTATGCTATAAGTCATTGAAGCTTCCCCAATTCTTACAAACTTCTTTTCTACGATTTTGTTTGAACTAGGCACTCTTGCAAAATGTTTCATAAATTTCATCAACCTTTCCTTATGTACTAATATAATCTTCGCAAGCTGATATCTTGCTCCAGCAGCTAATGCTATATCCATTGCCTCATCTCGTGTTACATCTAATAAAGCCATTACTTCATCAATACGAATAAATCTTGGTTTTACAGTTTCTTTTCTATAGGCACTAACTGAACCACTCAATGTATTTACCATAACATCACCTACTTATAAAACTCAGAATCTGTAATATGAAAAGTTTCAAGATACTTATCCAATATTTCTGTATTAACAAGTACAAGCTGACCAATCTTATAACAAGCCTTGGCATCCTTAGCCACTTCTTGAAATTTTGTCATTCCCATACTGTACATCTTTGCACCATCTGAATATCTTACAAACTTTTTTGCATCCTCATATCTATCTTTTTTCTTTGATTCATCCATTGCTGTGCTCCTTTCACTTTGACTTCATAACAAATGACGTATTTTCTCCATAACGCAAAAAAGAGGACATCTTCTAAATTTCTTTAGAAAATGTCCTCTTAGTAGTTCATATTCGATTGAGTCTTATTCTTTTCAGATTGTGTACTCTTTCATACTGATGTAAATGACTATGCCAAAATACGTCTTTTAATGCGTCCTTTGACGTACTCAAATGCCTCAATCCCGCATAAACACTAGGTTTATTTATCCAAGCTCTTCATTGTCGGGAACAATAATACGTCCCTGATTGCCTGGCTGTCTGTCAGGAGCATAACCAGACGGTCGATTCCGTATCCGATACCACCTGTTGGCGGCATACCAATCTCCAGTGCGTTCAGGAAGTCCTCATCTGTGTGCTCTGCCTCGTCATCGCCTGCTGCTGCGTTGGCATCCTGTGCTGCGAAACGCTCACGCTGGTCGATTGGGTCGTTGAGCTCTGAGTATGCGTTACACATCTCCCATGTATTACAGAACAGCTCGAAACGCTCTACCTTTGTAGGATCACTTGGCTTCTTCTTGGTGAGTGGTGATATCTCAATTGGGTGATCCATGATAAATGTAGGCTGGATCAGCTCTTTCTCACAGTACTCCTCGAAGAAGAGGTTGATGATATCACCCTTCTTATGGCGATCCTCATACTCGATATGATGCTCGTCAGCAAGCTTCTTTGCGGCTGCATCATCGTACCTGGTCGAAGTCAACACCTGCGTATTTCTTGATTGCGTCTATCATTGTCATTCTTGCGAATGGCTTTCCAAGGTCGATCTCCACGCCGTTGTATGAGATTTTTGTCGAACCGCATACCTTCTCAGCGAGGTAACGGAACATAGACTCTGTCAGCTCCATCATTCCCTCATAATCAGTATATGCCTGATAAAGCTCCATCAGAGTGAACTCAGGGTTGTGACGTGTGTCTACGCCCTCGTTACGGAATACACGTCCGATCTCGTATACTTTCTCAAGTCCTCCAACGATCAGTCTCTTCAGGTAAAGCTCAAGAGAGATACGAAGCTTTACATCCTCATTCAATGCGTTGTAGTGTGTCTCGAATGGTCTTGCAGCTGCACCGCCTGCGTTTGAAACCAGCATTGGTGTCTCAACTTCCATGAAGTCACGTCCTGCAAGGAAGTTACGGATCTCCTTAAGGATCTGGGAACGTTTGATAAATACCTCTTTGCTCTCGATTCATGATCAGGTCTACATATCTCTGACGATAACGTGTATCTGTATCTGTCAGGCCGTGGAATTTCTCCGGGAGTATCTGGAGTGATTTTGAAAGTGTTATCTCCTCTGCATGGATTGAGATTTCGCCTGTCTTTGTTCTGAAGGCGAAGCCCTTTACACCGTAGATATCACCGATGTCTGATTTCTTGAAGTCTGCGTATGAGTCTTCTCCGATATTGTCCCTTGCCACATATACCTGGATATTTCCCTGTAAATCCTGAATATTGCAGAAAGAAGCTTTTCCCATAACTCTCTTGGACATCATACGTCCTGCGATGCTTACCTCGATTGGCTTTGCATCCATGATTTCTCTTCTCTCGTTGTAATCATTGTTGATTACCTCTCGCTTTGCAGCGTCATCCAAGCCCTCAACATCCGAGCCTTTCTGTCACCGAGAATCTCAGCCTCATGAGCATTGTAAAGCTCCTTTACATCGCTGCTGTGATGAGTGACATTGTACTTTGTAATCTGGAAGGATCCTTTCCTGCTTCCTGTAAATTCTGTAATTTTTCACGGCGGACCTTAAGGAGCTGGTTTACATCCTGCTGCTGTCCACCATTGTTATTATTCTGATTTGCCATTTTTACCTCTTTTAGTTCTCTTCTGCTCTCTGGATCTCGAGTACCTTGTATGTGAGCTCTCCTACCAGTCTCAACAGTTACAGTATCTCCGACTTTCTTTCCAAGAAGAGCTTTACCTACAGGTGACTCGTTTGAAATCTTGCCCTTTAAGCTGTTTGCCTCTGTTGAACCAACGATTTTGTACTCAAGCTCCTCATCAAACTCACAATCTAAGATGCGGATCTTACATCCGATAGAAATCTTGTCAAGGTCAACCTCCTCCTCAACAACAACCTCTGCATTTTTAAGGATTTTCTCGATTTCCTCAATACGAGCCTCGATATCGCGCTGCTCATCCTTAGCTGCATCATACTCAGCATTCTCAGATAAATCACCCTGCTCACGAGCCTCCTTGATCTTCTGGGAAACCTCTTTACGCTTAACAACCTTTAACTGCTCAAGCTCATCCTCGAGCTTCTTAAGACCTGCATATGTCAGAATATTTTTCTTGTTATCCATGATTCTTACCCTTCTATCTTCCTTTTTTATTTTTGATATTTATTGTACTCATTTAGTATATTAACTTCCCACACCAAGGTCTTCAATACCGGAAAGTATACAGTATGTTCCGAAGAAAAATATGAACTGCCACGGAGTCCCATTACACCCGGCAACGGAAACCCCGCAGCAAAGAAAAACCCTCTATCCGCGATTCGCATCCGTGGCTAACTTCATATTTTTCTGAGGAATATACTGTATGCTATGCCGGTAACTTCGCTAAACTGAATGTGGGAAGTTTCACATACTAAATTTAAAGCCTATTTTAACGCGTGTATTATAATTGAAAATCCCCACTCTGTCAAGGATTTGACCGATTTCAATTTCGAAGCTTCTACTTATACAAAAGCTCCTCAAGCTGTTCTAAGCTCTCCACCGTATTCACTGCCGCGCGCAGCCTTGATGAATGCGGATATCCTGCCGTATACCACGCTGTGTGCTTTCTCATCTCGTGTATCCCTGTGTACTCGCCCTTGAACTCTATCATCATGCGTGCATGGCGCAGTATCATCCGGCGTACTTCCTCAAATGATGGCTTTTCCTGATGCTCGCCGGTCTCAAAGTAATGCAGTATCTGTGAGAAAATCCACGGATTGCCCTGCGCTCCCCTGGCTATCATAAAGCCGTCGCAGCCTGTCTGCTCCTGCATTCTTATGACATCCTCTGCGCAAAGCAGGTCTCCGTTTCCTATGACCGGTATTGAGACAGCCTCTTTTACCTGCCTTATGATGTCCCAGTCGGCTTTACCGGAGTAGTACTGCTCTCTGGTCCTGCCATGCACTGCGACTGCACTTGCGCCGCTTTCTTCAGCCACATGCGCCAGCTCTACTGCGTTGACATGCTCATCATCGAAGCCCTTTCGTATTTTTACGGTGACCGGCTTATCTATCGCTTTTACTATGCTCTCTATAATCTGACCTGCAAGAATCGGATTTTTCATGAGCGCTGAGCCCTCACCGTTGTTTACGATTTTGGGCACCGGACAGCCCATGTTGATATCCAGTATGTCAAACGGTCTTTCCTCTATCTGCTTTGCTATCTGAGCCATTATCTGTGGGTCTGAGCCAAACATCTGGAGTGAAACAGGCTTTTCTCTTTCATCTATGGAAAGAAGCGACTCTGTATTTTTGTTTTTGTACAAAATTGCCTTGGCGCTGACCATTTCCATACATAAAAGGCCGGCTCCCTGCTCCTTGCACAATAAGCGAAATGGCAGGTCTGTCACGCCTGCCATAGGTCCCAGTATCAGGTTGTTTGGGAGTGTCACACTTCCTATCTGAAGCTTTCGTATCTGATGAATATCCATACTATTACTTCACTCCCTTGCGGTTCTGCTTGCGATACACGAGGTTTATGCCCTTTAATGTCAGATCCGGATCGTATACATCCACGTTTTCTGTCTCATTGGATATTATTCTGCCGAGTCCGCCGGTCACTACAACCTTTGCATCATACATGCCTGTTTCTTCCTTTACCTTGTTGATGATGTACTCTGTCTGTCCTATCTGTCCATACACAAGTCCCGCCTGCATGCTGGTGATAGTGTCCTTTCCGAGGATATTATCAGGCTTTTTAATCTCTATCTCAGGAAGCTTTGCCGCATCCTCCCAGAGTGCCTTAGCTGAGATACGTATGCCCGGTGCTGTGATTCCTCCCATGAAGGTACCGTTTTCATCGACCATATCGTAGGTGGTTGCTGTGCCAAAATCTATGACCAAAACAGGTCCTCCATATAATTCATATGCAGCTACGGCGTCTACTATACGGTCTGCGCCAATTTGCTGCGGATTTGGTGTGGCGATACGGATGCCTGTTTTGATGCCCGCCTCCACGATTATCGGCGATATTGAAGTATTTTATAAGGCCATTCTGCAGTGAATGCATGATATTCGGTACGACGGAGCAGATGATTGCATCATGTATGTCGTCCATGCCTACCTGATTTCTTTCAAGCAGAGTGCTCAGAAGCATGCCATATTCATCTGATGTACGTGGCATTTTGGTTGTAATTCTAAAGCTCGCTTTTATCCTGTCACCATCAAACACGCCGCATGTTATGTTTGTATTTCCTACGTCCAGTGCTAAAATCATGTGTTATTCCTCCTCGAGTCCTTCTCCCAAAAATACTATGCGATAATACGTCTCTATCGACTCGAGCAGTTCTCTTCGCTCGTTGCGGTACTGCTTTATCTTTAGCACGCTTCCTATCTCATCATAAAAAAAGTCATTTTCCTTGCAGGATGTTCTGAAATCGAGGTTTCCGTCCTCATCAAACACCAGCTCCAGTATGCCTCCCACATCCTCTGTATACAGGACGCACATGATTTTAAGTTCGTCCCTTATTGTCTGTGGAAGTCCGTTAAAATTCTCGTTCAGATAATATTTTTCTGATATGCGTTTGACACGCAAAGTACTACCTCTTTAGACATATCCGTATATTCCTCTCACTGATACTTCTCCGCTTGAAACCAGCTTACGCGATTCCCATGTGTCCACGATCAGCTCGCCCTTAGGCGTGATGCCCATCGCTTTTCCGTCAAACGGCTCCTTCGGATCCAGTACCCTTACTGATTTGTTCCTGTTGACCAACAGCTCATCATACTCCCCGACGAGGGCTGAAAGATCCTGCGTCTTTAAAATGTGTCATAATACTGCTCAAAGTATGACATGGTCTCTGCGATTATCTGCGCACGGTGAAATCTTTTGCCACCTGCTTCTATCATGAGTGAGCTCGCCATCTGACTGATTTCCTCCGGAAAGCTCTCATTGTGCACGTTGATACCGATACCTACAACAATATGGTTGATATAGTCAAACTGCGCATTCATCTCTGTGAGTATGCCGCACACCTTTTTGCCGTTTACCACAATGTCGTTTGGCCACTTTATCAGGGCTTCCTCGCCTGTAACGCTTGTTATTGCCTTTGCGACAGCAAGCGCTGCCACAAGCGTGAGCATGGATGCATTGTTTGGATTGATATCAGGCTTTATCATAAGTGTCATGAAAATACCTGTGCCGGACGGCGATACCCAGCTGCGGCCGCGACGCCCCTTGCCTGACTCCTGCTTGTCCGCTACGACTAAGGTGCCGCTCGGATAGCCTTTTCGGCAAGCTCCTGAGCCTTGGTGTTGGTGGAGTCTATTGTATCAAAATACAACACTTCCTCTGCCACCCAGTCTGTGTGCATGAGGCTTTTATCTCCGCCTCTGTCATCAAATCCGGCGCTGCCATGAGCCTGTAGCCCTTATTCTGTTGTGCCTCTATCTCATATCCGGCTTCCTTTAGCTGGTTTATGGCCTTCCACACGGCTGTGCGCGATACTCCGAACCGGTTGCATAGCTCCTGCCCCGAAATATAGCCGTCAGCGCTGCGTAGAAGCCTAAGTATTTCTTCCTTCATACTTTATTCCTTAGCTTTCCGTCAATCTTTTGTTGCGGTCATTGCTTGCCGTACTAGTCCGCAAGTGTTGCACGCATGATAGCCTTGATTGAGTGCATACGGTTCTCTGCCTCATCAAATACCACTGAACGCTCTGACTCAAATACCTCGTCTGTCACCTCAAGCTCGCTCAGTCCAAACTTCTCATAGACCTGCTTGCCGATAGTGGTCTTTAAATCATGGAATGCAGGCAGACAGTGCATAAAGATTGCGCTATCCTTTGCATTTTCAAATGCTTTTGCATTTACCTGATATGGCTTTAAGTCGTTAATTCGCTCTGCCCATACCTCTTCCGGCTCGCCCATGGATACCCATACACATCTGTGTAAATAACATCTGCGTCCTTTGTGCCCTCTGCCACATCCTCTGTGAGTGTGATTGATGCGCCGGTTGTTTCTGCAACGTCCTTACAGTATTTTACAAGCTCATCATTTGGGAAATATTTCTTGTTTGTGCATGCCACGAAGTCCATGCCAAGCTTTGCACATGTGACCATGAGTGAATTGCCCATGTTAAACCTTGCATCTCCCATGTATACAAATTTCACGCCCTTGAGTCTGCCGAGGTGCTCACGGATTGTAAGCATATCTGCTATCATCTGTGTCGGGTGGAACTCATTTGTCAGGCCGTTCCATACCGGTACTCCTGCATATTTTGCAAGATCTTCTACGATTTCCTGACCGAATCCACGATATTCGATTCCGTCATACATTCTGCCGAGCACCCGCGCTGTATCGGCGATGCTCTCCTTTTGCCTATCTGTGAACCGCTCGGGTCAAGGTATGTGACATGCATTCAAGGTCATGGGCAGCTACCTCAAAAGAGCAGCGAGTTCTGGTACTGGTCTTTTCAAAAATCAGCGCTATATTCTTGCCTGTGAGTTCATCATGTCTGATGCCTTTTTCTTCTTTTCCTTCAGCTCCTGTGAGAGGTCAATCAGATAAGTAATCTCTTCCGAGTGTAATCCATAAGTTTTAAAAGTTTCGTCCCTTTAACTGCATTGCTCTTGCCTCCTGGGTTTTATTTGCATCGTTTATAGATGCAGGTTGCTATAATTTATATCTGTAGGTTGCTATAATGATGTCATTTTACTCTATTTTGTAGTATGTTGCAAGAGGTTTGAAGCATTGACGCTCTGACTGTAAAACCACGCCGTACAAATAATTAAAGAGGCTGCAAACCAACAAGCTTTGTTGATTTGCAGCCTCTTTGTTATTTCTTTATATCGGCTGTATATTATCTGAACTTCATATTTCCGATTGATATTCCTGAGCCATGGTCATTGAAGGATGTACATCCTCCTGTGTTGTCCACTCGGACATTGCCTCCTGTGCTGCACTGTAGCATGAAGAAGAAATGCGTCCGCTAAGCTTTCTTGCGAGCTTTCCTGATGATGCCGGTCCAAACTGGCCTTTCTGGTAAATAACACCGAGATGCTGTTTGATATGAGCTACTCTTTACTCTGTTGATGACTGCCGCCCTACTGCAAGCTGACATTCATAGCTCTCTCCGCCTGCCTCACACTCGATGATTGCTGCAAGCAGTGTCAGGTCATCTGCTCCTGCACTTACTGCCTCGCCCTGTGTGGTCTCTGTTTTCTTTGATTCCTTAGCTGCTTTTGCAGCTTCTTTTGCTGCCTTTTCTTCTGCGGCCTTTCTCTCAGCCTCTTTCTGTGCAGCTATCTGAGCCTGTTCCTCTTCAATTGTGATACCCACTCTTGTGTTTAGGGAACGTGTCGCATAATCTGCTGCGATATATCCTGTCTGTGAATCACAGACTACTGCGATCCAGCCGTCCGGTGCCTGCGCTGCGCGGTCCACCTGATAGGTCTTGCCCTGGTCAGCTACCTCTAATGCCTTGCTGTTTGTATCTGCTGCCTCTCTCACACGAAGTCCGTCTGTATTTACTGTAGCAATTTCTCCGCATGTGTCGTAAGCATAGCTTAATGCGTCAGTTCCGGTCACACAGTAAGAAACATTAACGTATCCGTCTACATTTCCTGACTTGATGTGAGCCCATGTGCCATCGTTTTCTACGATGTCTGCCACACTTCCTTTATATAGTTTTCCAACAATATCTGACTGTTCATCGGCCTGTGCTCTTACGTTGAGTGATTCTTCAACGTTTGGCATAAGCTTTGTCTGCCATTCCTGCTGCTCCTGTGTGAGCTGTGGCTGCGCCTCCTGCTGTGCATCCTGTGCTGTTGCCACAATCTCAACATTTTCTTTTTCTACTGTAACAGCATTCTCTGCTGTGAGGCTCTTCTCATAATCAAAAAGAGTCGCTGCTACGCCAGCATAACTATTATAACCAGTATGCTCTAAACCAGTGTTTGCTAGCACCTTATCCTCTGCTTTGACCTCAGAGCGTCCGCTGTTAGTAACCGCGGTAACCGTCAGCATAGCGCACAGTCCACAGACCGTAATGCTATCGATTACTTTTTTGTTTAGCTTCATATAATCCTCCATATGGTGTAGTATATGTTGTTTTTGTTACGTTTATTACACCTATGTTGCATTTGTTACAACTTTGTTACAGTCGGTATAATATCACAGTAATAGCATTTTGTCAAATTTCATGGAAAAATCTCCTGAAGCACCGATGAAATCACCCCATTCTGATGTGCCTTATGCTCTATCTCCAGCTTATCGCTTTCGCTTCTCGACAGCTCGTCTATGTAGTCGCTCACCTGTTTTTCTATTTTATAAATCTCGTTGCTCAAAAGTCTTATCCTGTGTGAGAGTGCAATCAAGGTCACAATGACTGTCAGCATGAAAAGTGCAAGCATTATCGCAAGTATGCCTCCTGCCACGATGTCCATATTGTCCATTGATAATTCCATATTAATGTGTCCTCCCTACTATTCTTTTTCCGATACATCATTCAAAATTTAACTTAACCTATAACGCAGGATGATGTACTATTGATTATTATAACCAATTCACTTGAACTTAACAGTTCCTATCGGTCGCAAGTTTCGACATTTGTTTAGTATTGCAGGGCAAACTTTCACCGGTAACTTGGTATTGACTTTTATTGTGTTGAGTATAATATAAATATGAGACAAACAGGAATGCAAGAAAGGATACATATATATGAAGAAAATAGTTATGACAGGCGGCGGTACTGCAGGTCATGTCACTCCAAATATAGCTCTTATGCCGGCACTTAAGGAGGCGGATACGATATCGAATACATTGGCTCAGTAAACGGAATGGAGAAGGGGCTGATCGAAGCCCAAAAGATTCCTTACCACGGCATTTCATCAGGAAAGCTGCGCCGATACTTTGACTGGAAGAACTTTACAGACCCGTTCCGCGTGTTAAAGGGCTACGGTCGCTGTAAGCCTCATGAAAAACTCAAGCCTGATGTAGTATTTTCTAAGGGTGGCTTCGTTTCCGTACCTGTCGTGCTTGCCGCAAAGCACTGCCATGTGCCTGCCATCATCCACGAGTCGGATATCACCCGGGACTTGCCAATAAAATCGCCATAAAGGGTGCCAAAAAGGTCTGCTGCAATTTCCCTGAGACCATGAAATATCTGCCTGCAGACAAGGCTGTGCTCACCGGATCACCTATCAGACGCGAGCTTTTTAGCGGCGTTGCCGAAAATGCCATAAAGCTTTGTAATTTTCCTGACCACAATAAGCCTGTCATCCTCATCATCGGAGGAAGCCTCGGCTCTAAAAAGGTCAATGAAGCTGTCCGTGAGATTCTTCCTGAACTACTAAAGGATTTCTATGTGATTCACCTCTGCGGAAAGGGCAATCTGGACAACAAGCTTGCCGGAATCACAGGCTATGCACAGTTTGAGTACGCCAATGCTGAGCTCACCGACATGTTTGCTCTGGCTGACATGGCTATTTCAAGAGCCGGAGCCAACTCCATCTGCGAGCTGCTTGCTCTGCACAAGCCAAACATCCTGATTCCTCTTTCTGCCGCTGCCAGCCGCGGAGACCAGGTATTAAATGCAAAATCCTTCAAAAAGCAGGGCTTTTCATATGTCATCGAGGAGGAGGAGCTCACAAAGGATTCTCTGCTTAGCGCAGTAAAAGAGGTGTACGGCAACAGGGATAAATATAAGGATGCCATGGCAAAAAGCGGTCAGATCGATTCCATCGCTACTATCATCGATTTGATTAACTCTCAAGTGAAGAAGTCGTCATAGGGTCAGAGTCTGTTTAAAGCGTCATTGCATATCATAAAAAAAAGCCGGATATGAACTACATTTGCATATCCGGGCTTTTTGTTTTTTAATAATATGTAACTATTAGCATCTATTACATGCTCATCTCGTCGCAGATTTTCTTCATCTCGTCATCAGTGAACTCCTTGTGATTCCACTCTATGACATTTTTGTTGTCATCTGACTCATATCTTGGAATCAGGTGCATATGGAAATGGAATACTGTCTGACCGGCCACCTCGCCATTGTTCTGTACCAGGTTGTAGCCTTCACAGCCAAGCACATCTTTCTCGTGTGTCATAATCTTCTTTGCAAGCTTTGCTGCCTTGGCAAGTGTCTCATCCTCAATCTCAAAAATATTTGCATAATGCTGCTTTGGAAGGATAAGTGCATGTCCCTTTGTAGCAGGACTTGCATCAAGTATTACCTTGAAATCATCATCCTCGTAGATTGAATTAGTCGGGATATCCCCATTTGCCAGTTTACAGAAAATACAGTTGTCATCTTTCATCTTTGTCACCTCATATATATAATTATTTTGTAACTGTTAAGAATCAAAAAGCCCATTAAAACGGAAATATCTGATCAAGCATGCGCAGTGTCTTGAAATTGCCTTTTGCTGTCATTTCTCCGGTCATAAATGCTCTCTGGAAGGTCATGTGACCATCTATTATAGACTCCATGATACTCTTCGAAAATTTGGCGTATACATCCACTATATCCTCTTCGCCATAGTGTATATCCAGCTTATCCTCATCCACCTTTATATATAATGGATTTTAATGCCCTCTATATTAAATGAATAGCAGGCTTTGAATTCACGAAGCGGAATAAAATGTGCTTCAAGCTCCTTTATATATGGCATGTCATCTGTAGATGCCTGCTGCCCGAGCATGTCCTTGAACATGGTTGCAAGCTCCTCGATATCCTCCTTCTGCTGCTTTACATATGTATCATCAGACACATACTTCGACAGCTGCTCGCTCTCCTGTGGGGTGAGATTGAGCTGCTGTGTCCTGAAAGTACACTTTGCTTCACTGCCTGATTGCTTGTAGGCAGGCTCTTAATCTTCTGGGATATCGTGCGATACAGATTCTCCGCGCGTTTTTCTATTATGAGGTTATACTCCTTATTGAGCTGAAATGTAGTAATATCCTCTACATATCCGCATAACCTCGAGCACGGCAGACCGCCAAGTATCTCCCATGCATTGCATAGTGTGGTTTCTGCCTCGCGCTCTCCATATGTGGTAGACATAACAATAGGCTGCATATATGTATTGCTTATCTTTTCCTTATCACCGTATAGCCAGCATGCATCAAGGAACTGCTGCATATATCCACCTATACCAAGCCACTCAACCGTCGTTGCGAGAATGATTCCATCTACATCTCTGAAGGTCTGTGGCAATGTAGCTATTTCATTCTTGTGCTCATAGATATTGTATCTCTCCACCTTTACGCGGAGCTCCTTTAGCACATTTTCTATCCTGCTTATCACATACAGTGTCGGATCGTCCAGTAAGCCTCTTCCACCATAATAAATATTTATCTTCATGTAGCTTCTCCTACCATTAATTTTTAGTTGATATTATATTTATTATATCTCTTTTTGCGATATAAAACAATTGAAATAACAAATCCGCCTACGAGCCCGCCTCCATGAGCCCAATTGTCCACTCCCTGCGTTGAAACTCCGTAGTATATCATCAGTATAACCATAAATACAGCCTGCTTCCTGCTGATTCCTTCATAAAAGCCTCTGTTTGCTATAACTATCCACACAAGTGCTCCTACCAGACCAAATATCGCCCCAGAAGCACCTGCCGATACCGCATAATCATTATTATAAAGCATAACGATGTATGACAATACACTTCCACACATGCCTGACACAAGAAATGTGATCAGAAGCTTCACATGCCCCATGGCTTTCTCGACTATCTGACCGACAGCACCTAAAACCACCATATTGTTAAGTATATGCATCAATCCAAAATGCATAAACATCGAAGTGAACAGCCTCCAGTACTGGCCATCCTTTATATACTCAGGGTACATGGCTCCGTGGGCAGCCATATACTGTGCATCAAGTGTGCTGCGATATACTCATCAGCACAAAACTATTATATTTACCACTATTATGCCAATTGTCATATATGGTTTATAATCAAATCTTTTATATTCTGCAAATCTGTGGGGTCTCCTTAATTTTCCTAATTAAATACTTTTTTCTTATTATAAATTTTAAGGAGCTTATTTGCAACAATTATACAAACCGGTACTTAACATCGGCAAATCTGATGATATCATTTGACTTGAGCTGCTTCTTCTGCTTGTACGCAAGCACCTCATTATTCACAAAGGTTCCATTTGTGGAGTTTAAATCCTCCAGATAAAATTCCTGGTTTTCCCTATTTATAACTGCATGAAAATGACTTATTGTATCCTTGCCTATTACCGCATCGGCCTCATCGCCTTGACCAATACGCGTACAATCTTTGTCTATTATTATATTACTGCAGTTTTCCATGCCCTCATACAAAAGCATACCCTGTGGGTGCTCCCTGTAATCGCTCAGACATACAGTGGGGTGTATCTGACGCGGTACAGGCTCGGTGCAGCCTCTGAGCTTGGGTGTATAAGCATGGTGTCATCTACCTTTTCACGATTTTCTTTTCGTTTTTCTTTTTTAAACCATTTTCTGTTTATATCCGGTTTTTTAGGCTTTTCTATCACTGACTCCTGCTTCTTTCGCTCCGGCAGCGATATCCAGCTGCTCCAGCAGATACACCCGAAGCTTATCGTACAGTGTAGGCTTTATCTGCTCCTTAGGCTCCTCTACTCTGACCTGTGGCTGTGAAATCGGCGCAATCACCTCCTCCACCGGCTTTTCCGCCACCTTTTTCTGTCGCTCCTCGATTATGGCATTTCTAATATCAGCGATACTGTAATTGCCATTTATTGTTTTCTCATATATGCCATATGCTATATGTATCGCTTCAGCATCACTGTGGTCAAGCTTTGTGAGCATATACTCCATCAAATGCGAAAATGTATTGCAAATGGTCCTCATCTGTGCCGGGTATGCTGTAAAATATATTTCCTCATCCCGATTTACCCTTTTATGTGTATTAGCTGAGGATCAAGCACCAGAGATTCTACGCTAACAAGATGATTCTCCAAAAGCTCCATCTTGTTACAGATACTCACCACAAGCTTTTCAAGAAACTCAAGCTTTATATCATTATACTGGCAGCGCATTTCTAAAGACTGGACTCCGGATATATCATACCAGTACTGCCCTTCATTATTCACATAACACTTCTCCATCTTTAGAAAGCCCGGAATATTGTTTTTCAACAATATCTTTTCATCTAACGGCTTCACCTCGTCACAACGCAGCTTCATAAAGCTGCCTGTCATCTTTCTTTCATATACTATTTCATTAGAATTCATTTACAACCTCTTTCAAAACCTGATAATTATAGAAATCATCCACCAGCCACATATCAGTAGCATACTCATAAGAGCTGTCTGCTTTCATTTCGTTATACAGCACAAGTCCCATCTTCATCGCTATCGCAAGCATAACAATAAATATAGGTATAATAATCGTTCCTTCTACTGTATAACTGCCTTTTAGTCCGTAAGATAAATCTACATTTAATTTATTTTCAGTCACATAAACACCTCCGTCAGTCCATATCCAAGCAGTAGGAATGGTGTAAATGCAATCTGCTTCTTTCTTCCAGCCCTGCCTAATGCAATTAAAATAACAGAGATTATTCCTGCTATTGTCAGTCCCATCACCATAGTGCTGCACACTATGTCAGCTGTCACAAACAATACCATAAGCGTCACAACAGCAGCATCTCCATAGCCTATCTGCTCTCCTGTAAGAAATGCAGCTGCCATAAGCACTATACCGGGAATCAGGGCAACAGCCACTGATATAATTGACTGCTTCGCATAAAAAGAGCTTGCAATACCTACAATCCCCATTACTACCAATACAACTACCGGTATCTTTTGGTTGAAAAGTCAATTATACTGATTATTCCAAGTAAAATGATAAGCTGTATCATGTTCCTTCTCCTTTACATTTACCGCACAGATTTTTGCCATCTACCTCCGACTTACGCACCTTGTGTACTGTCCGCTTAAGCTTACTGCATCCAAGCTTTCCGTGATAGTTCGTGCCATAATCTGTTATAAATACCGTTGAACCTTCTGTTTTTATCCGCGGCACAGTAACATGCGTGGTATTTCCTACCATCTTTGTTTCTGCTTGCCCCCACCTGTGACCATTTAATGCTCTTTATACTTAAATCCAGGTAGTTGCACTGCTCGGACAGGTGATAAACACTGCCATAGTCAGTGTAAAATACATATGGGTCCGTTTTTCACCGGGATTTTTTCCTGTCCATTTCCTGCTGTTGCTATAATCCTCTATCCATATTCCATCTACCGTAAAAAAGCTCACCGGAAGCTTAACCTTGTACTTCGCCTTAAGTGCAACATCATCACCATCCATCTTTGACCCAAGCAGTGACACTCCATACTTTCCACCACTCACGTATGTATCAATGTGTTTTGAGTCAGATATTCGGCTCCTGAATAGTACCTCTGCAGTGGCCACTGATACAACTGACGAATCGTTTGCACTGCTCGCTAATGCACTCATCCTGGATGAATAATACAGAGCAGCCTTCACCTGCGACTCCACCTGAACCACCCTGAAGAAAAAAAGTATAAATACAAAAAAGCCTGCTACAAGCGGAAATATTACCGCAGCCTCAAGTGTATATGACGCCTTCAGGCAGGTGCATGAGGGCATCTTTTGAGAACTATCATCGCCTGGGAGTTTGGCCTTTCTATAAAGTTTTTATGTGGAACTTTACTTTATTAACAAAAGACACCTTCATACACCTGCCTTTCTTATTTCGTCATCGTCCATAATAGGAATACTTTGCCTTATTTTTAATGGTATACTCGTTATCTGCCCCATCTAACAGATTCACAAAGCATAAAAATATGCCATGATATTTGTAGCTTACATCTGTACTAAGCTCACAGATTGCATTGTCCATCCTAAAGCTTTCATGCGCACCGGTCATACGCACTGTAGCCTCCTGCACATCCATCGAGCGATATGCCATATTTTTCATGCTTTTTTTAAAAAAGCAGCATACCCAGATATGATTTGTAGCCTATTCCTTCATTTGAGCTTTTTGCCTTCACCTGCCCTGTGAGCATGCTTGTCATGCCATACAGACTGGATGTCCATGACGTATCACTTTTTATCAGTGGAATCTTATCCCCATCCAAAAGTGCCCTTAAATCCAGCACACTTTCACAGAATGCCCAGGCCGCCAGAATTCCCTTTTCCACCCCTTCAATTACCTCCGGTGTCAGAGTAATTCCACCGATAATTGCAGCAAGAGCCATCGCCTGTGCCTGCTTTGATGCGCTTCCTGCCAGGTATGCCATATTGGCAGCCGCACGCAGAGCCAGTATTTCTGCTATAACGATCTTCAGATTATCCTTATCACTCGCTCTGCCTCCTATGATGTACTCCACCTCATAGTTAAGGGCATGATTTGGATTTGTATCAGTGTAACAACTCATATATGTCAGAATATACTGCTGCATAAGTACTTTCGCATACCAGTCATCACTACTTTCGGACCAGCCCCCTGTTCCTTTATGCAGACTTCGCCCGGACACTCTGGCTGATGTATCAATACTGTTTCCTGACACCGTGCTATCATCAACCACCTGCGATAATATGCCTGATGCCTTTACTTTCTGCACCTTGACCAGCGGATTTTCTATTGCATTACCGCCTTCTGTGCTTTCTGCCTTACTTTCTGACGTCTGCTTTGTTTTCGAAACCGATGAATGTGCACTGTAAGCTCTTGGCGGTGACGACCTCGCTATGCTTTTGCCTCCGCCTTCATGAGCTGCATTATCCTTTAAGGCTTTTAACGCACTATCTATTTTACTGTCATCATACTCACCCGCAGACTTGTTTTCATTCAATGAGCTATACTGACTGTAAAGATTTTTGACTGTTTCATAACCAATATTTTTCTTCATATATGAGACAACCGCATTTGTATACACATCACCACCATCATCCGTCATAAGCACATATTTCATGGATTCGAGCTCATCCATTGACAACCTTAGCATACTGGTGCCGTTTACAATAGTACCCCGGCAAAGCTCCTGAATCGCTTATCTTAAAATTGTCAGTCGTAAGCTTCTTCATATACGACTTGACATTTTCGATATCCACATTGCCCATTGCGTCACCTCCGGCGTCATACGCTAACAGATGGTATTCATCCCACAATGGTCTGCAATACTGTGCAAAAACTGACTCTGCTACAGCCTCTGAATTCATGCATGCTATATTGGTAAGTGTCAGATTCCTGCCGGCTTCCAGTACAGTAAACAGAAACTGTGACACCAGCATGAGAAGCATTGTGGCAAATATCGTTATACTGCCTCTCACACTTTACCAGCCTCTCTTGAGATTGTCTGAAAGATATTGTTTACAAGCGTCGTAAGCTGCTTCTTAAAAATCAGCACCAGACCGATTAACACGACAATTATAAGTATCATTTCCACTACTCCTGCGCCATCCTCATCTAATAAAAAATTCTTAAATCCTAACATAATTTTTCCTTTCTATATTTTAAAATCAATAATTGCGGGTGCTATTACTATTGCTATGACTATAGCCATCATAATCATCATCGGCATAAGCATTTTGGTGCCGGCCTCTTCACCCAGCTTTAAGGCTAAAAGCCTCCTCTCATCAAATGCATCCTCCGATTCCTTCTCGAGCATTTCACATACACCCTTACTTCCTTTGTGAATACTCTGTAAAATAATGCGTACAAGCTTCTGATAGCATGGCAGCTTTACTCTTTCCGCAAAACCTGCGTATGCTTTTCTGCCTGTCACGCCATCTGAGATTTCTCTCTCCGTCACAAGCATTTCCTCGTAAGCGGGCATAATATTCTTATCATTATTTTTCCGCTCATCAAGATAACGGGCGGTAATCCTATTCCATGCCTGCTCCACAGTCATTCCTGAACCCATCAAAACAGCCATTTTGCTGACTATCTCCGGATATTCGAGCTGCAGTTGTATATTTCTCTCCTTCTGCGCCGTCTTCTTTTTTTCCTTTTTCTCAAGCACCAGAAGAACTATAACAACAACTTCAAGCATGGCTATTTTAGCTGCAGTATTGCTTTTTTCCTGCGACCAGCTAAGCTTTACTCCATCTACTTCATCCGGCAGTGTGAGCTTTTTAGTGCCTGTCTTTGACATCTCACTATCAATATGTCTGTTGATACCCTTTATGAGACGCTCGCCCGCGTCCAGTTCATCCGGAAATACCACAAATGAGAAATCATACAGCTGTCTGTGTTCGCCACAGGAAAGCTCGACACTTGCGCTAATCAGCTTTCCCTGTTCATCATCAGTCTCCTCAAATGCATCCTGGTTCACATCTCCATCAATATCAACCAAATCATAGTCACTCAGTGTCCACTCTGCCTCCACAGCTCCTTGGGCATATGCTTCCTTCATATTTATATGTCCTCTGACCTGCTCTACACTCTGGCCTTTTTCGCAAAAGCTGTCGTCTATCTCGTTTTTGCCTGTGTAAACAGCTCGTTCGCCTGTTTATCTGAAGGCTGCTCCTCCTTCAGCTTCAGCTGATAGCTGTAATCCTCGTCGAGTCCATCCGCATTCAGCACCAGGTCATATACTGCATCTCCATCACCTGTATCATTGCGTATAAGTGTATTATCAGTTATAGCATTTGACGACATGTCCATGATAAAAGCAAAAACTAAAACTATAACAAATAATGCTGCTATTCTAAGCCTCTTTCCTCTCGTCATATGCCTATTCCTACCTGTAAAAATTTCTTTGCCAGTTTAATTGCCCCTGCATAGGCTAAAAGACAGGTACTCATAAAGATTACCCCGATCGTTTCCATATAGTGCAGACATATAATCTCTTGAAGACAGCTTTAAAATGCCAAAAGAAATATCGGAATATAGTTCATAGTCTTTTGCTCAAGTCTTTTGGCAGAAACCGCAACCTCTATCTGTCGGTTGGTATCATACTTTGTCCACATCCTGTAAGTGGTAGACTCTATGATATCCACAAATCTGCCGCCGCTTCTCTTTGCAAATGAGAAAATATCAGAAAAATTGACTATATCCTCCAGACCGCTTCTATGAGCAAATTCTGACAGCACCGCCTCAAATGTCTGATTCATCTTTATCTGCCTGTTCATCTCCTGTATCTCAGACAGCATAAGCGAATCATTCCCATACATGAGCTCCATCTCTTTTTCAGCCTCCTGCCATGCATTCTCCACAGAGTATCCGGCCAGCATATTCGAGCTCAATACCTTAAGTACATTCATAAACTCTTCATTTAGTTTTTCCTTTTGTCTTCTGACACCCTCCTGCCTGCACAGCTTTGCACAATACGCAAACACCGCCGGAAAAGCAATAACAACAATAAGACTGTCATAAAACAAATATGCGATAATCACTGTGGCAGCCATACTTTTTATGAAAACAATCCCCCAATCCTTTATGGACATGGAATATCTGCTGTAATCCATATAATCAAACCCTTCATAACTGTTCAGTAACATATATTCCTATACTGACAGCTACAGCCTTTCTTACTTTAAATGCCACATAACAGCCTATACGCTAAGCCCTGCTGCCATAAGCTTGTCTGTGTGACAAAGTGTCCCTGCTTTCTTAAAAGCCCTGTATCCTCCCACTGTCCAAAACAGCGGTTTCCTCAAAATGATACAGCGTATGCAGCACAATTTCACCATCCATAAATCCATCCACCTCTGATATCTCAAGGACTCTCCTGCTTTTATCCCTCAGCCTGCCAAGCTGGACAATAATATCTATTCCGGATGCTATCTGCTGCCGTATCGCATTGAGTGGGAAATCCTGACCTTGAAGCACCATAGTCTCAATTCTTGAAATGATATCATGTGGTGAATTGGCATGGCCGGTGGACAACGAGCCGTCATGTCCTGTATTCATAGCCTGAAGCATATCAAGTGCCTCTGCACCTCTGCACTCGCCCACTATTATCCTGTCCGGTCTCATACGAAGAGCCGTCCTGATAAGATCTCTTATTGTAATTGAGTAACCCCATCGGTATTTGCATTTCTGGTCTCAAGCCTTACTATATTTTAGCTCCCAGAAGCTGCAGCTCCGCTGAGTCTTCAATTGTAATAATTCTATCATCATCAGGAATATATTGTGACAGAGCATTCAGAAGGTCGTTTTCCCGGAGCCTGTACCACCTGAAATAAATATATTGTATTTGGCCTGCGTCAGTATCTGTAGAAGCCTTGCCACCCGGCGAGAGAGCTTCTATCTCAACAAGCCTCTCCATGCTCATAGGATGCTCCGGAAACTTTCTGATTGATACGGCCGAGCCGCCTATAGATATGGGGTTTAGCACTATATTTACCCTGGAGCCGTCACTAAGCCTGGTATCAACTATCGGTGATGCCTCGATTTACAACCCTGTTATGGCGTCCCACAATCTGCTGTATCACATCCTCCAGCTTCTCTTCCGATGAAAAATGACCCTTGAACCTTTGGATTCTTCCGGCTTTTTCATAGAATATATCATTGGGACCGTTTACCATAATTTCAGTCACATCCCTGTCATCCACCAGCCCTGCAGCACATCAAGCTTACGCAGAGAGTTGAATATGGTGCGCTCAAGCTCCGCTCTATCCTTTATAGTCATTGGTCTGTCGCGTGCCTCTCTTGAAACCACGCTTCCGATTAAATCACATATTTCCTCATCACTCAGCTCTCTGGACAAATCCATTTCAGAAAGTATAATATCTCTTATTCTCTGTCCAAAATCATCCAGCACACGAAATACCCCGAGTCATGTTTCTTATGACATCTCCAAACTCATTCCACTTCCACAGCTCCACAAGCTTATCACATGTAGATACCGGTGTCGTGATGACCGGAGGCTCAATCAGCTTAATCCTCTCAACTACATTGCTTAAGCCTCTTTCAATCAGTTCCTCTGTAAACTCGTACTCTCTCCACTGGCTGATTCCGCCTTTTTTCTGTACCAGGTAGATATCACTGCATCTGTCAAGAATATCAAAAAAGCCCTTAAATCTTGTTCCCATATTGAGAACTATGCAGTCATAGTGCATTTCCTTGCCAAGCATCTGAAGCAGATTGTTGCATATTACCGTATTTATTTCACACAGACACTCTGTATTTTCAATCGGATATACATAATCCAGCTTATGCTTTCTTCCGATACAGCTGTTTATCCTGTTGGTCGAGTATCGTCCGGATTCGGCCATCACCAATAGCTCGTCCAGATTATGCTCCACACTCTGCTCAAGCATCCGCGATAATCCACTATTCTCCTGAAAATCCATAAGCAGTACCTTTTCATTCTCACTCAAAATAGAGGACAAAGTCATCGCAAAGGCATCTGGTACTGATTATCAGCAAGTGAATACACGCTTATAAGCCTCGTCTGACCTATCAAAGAGCCCTCACTCTTAAGGTCTCTCACCTCACCGCCCACATGCTTTAAAATCTCTTCCACTATGCGGTTTACTTCCTGATATTTTTCCACAAAGTATATACCCTCCTCACTCTCAATAGGTGTTTCCTCAACAATCTGTATCAGTGGGATATACTTGTTATTCCACTGGTCAAGCTCACTTGAAAGCATGATATCTATCTCGCCCTCTAAGTGTTCCAGCTGCTCTTTCATGGTATACATATGTATCTCCAGCTGATCCTTATAATGATTCATGAAATAGCATGTCAGTCTGTCGCCATATTCTGAATCCTCAATATAAATTCCTAGTCTGATTTTTTTCATCTATGGTACTTTAACCCTCCTTCCATCACCTCATGCCGTAAAACCATATATCTGCCATGGCTGTTCCCAAAAGCACGTATACCGCGAAACTAACAGCTTTCCCCTGTCCGCGGTACCGCATAAATCTGCCACACAGTATACCGTTTAAGTATAAAAATCCATCCCTCATACGCACAAAGAGCTCCTTTTTAAGCACCATACTTATGAGACCATATCCCGCTGCCGCCATAAAAGCGGCTGCCATGCACAAGGCGGTAAATCTTAAATTTGTAAATGCACATACTACTGAAAATAACTTGATATCCCCGGCTCCTAAAATGCCTGAAAGATATAAGAAATATAAAATGACAACCGGAAAAACTATATCTGGAAGAAACCAGATGATGCTCGCTACCTTGCCCCCCACTAAGCGAAATAGAAACGCACAACCAAGTCCCGTCAGAATCAGCCGGTTACTGATTCTATAATTTTTGAAATCCCCAATTGCTGCTACTGTAAGCAGTATATACAGCATGAGGTGTGATATTAATTTCACAATCACTGTATTTTCATCACCTCTCCTTTCGTGAGACGAATTATAACAACGCACTCCCGATTTTGTCTATAGCTTTTTTTAAAATAAATACTTTTTGTTAGTTATCCACAAAATGCAGCTAAACCCAACACATTAATCCACAGTCAAAACCTTGATTTTACTGGTTTTTCACATGTCAAAAGCACTTTTTACAAAATCTGTGAATAGAAGAAACTCTTTTGCTTATACTTGTATTAAGACTTATTTTGTTGGAGGAATTCATGGAATTATTTAAAGAAACGCCTGTAAATGACGGTTACAAGACCTTACAGGATGACATCAGGAAAACAACAGATGAACTTCAAATTGTATACACTAACCTGGAAAATGTGGTTGAGCCCGATTTAATTGACTACTACATCTATCAGGCCAAGGCTGTTTCCATGCGGTATAAATTTCTATTAAACTGTGCCAAGCGGCTTAATGAGGTTTAATGAACTAAAAAGAGGCCTCCTACGCAAGGAAGCCCCTGTTATCATCGTTTATAAAGCTCTCTGTGAGCCTGCCCTTTCCATAGGTCATGCCCGCATAGACCTTCTGCGCATTGTCCATAAGCGGAGCCGATTTGTCATCGGCAGCTGCTGTTTCAAAGCTGTTTCTGAGCTTTTTCATAATGACATCGGCCTCATCCACCACCGACACATCAAGTGAGTAAAGCACTGTGGAAAAAAGCCTCTTGCAGTATGAGTACAGTGGATAAAGCTGTCCTGCGAGAGGATACTTAAAGTCAAGTGCCCCCATCAGCTCATCAAGTGCCGCCTGTACATCCGACACGCCCTTTCTCAAGGCTTCCCTGTCCTCTGACATGAGGGCATTTTTTACATCATCTGAAAAACCAAAATATATATCATAAATAACAAGCACGAGTCCGCCATTGTTGCACGCACAAAGTCTTCTGGTGAGCTCCTGCTTCAATTCATTTTTCATTGCTTATTACCTCGACAATAATGAAAGTACCTGCTGTGGCAGGTCATTTGCCTGAGACAGCACTGAGATTCCGGCCTGATCGAGAATATTCTGTGCTGCGTATTCCGTCATCTCGGTTGCCATGTCGGTATCCATGATATTGGAATATGCACCGGTCATGTTCTCAGAAGTCTCAGAAAGACTGCTCTCAGCAGATTCCAGACGGTTTTGGAAGGCTCCTATCCTTGACCGCACACCTGAGACATACTCTATCGCCTCATCAAGTGTGGACATTGCCTTGTCTGCACCACCCTTTACAGTCACATCTACCGTATCCAGATAAAGTGTCTGCGATGATACCTCCGGTATCCTGATTTTCATCTCCTGGCCCTCGTTTGCACCAATCTGCACAGCCATATTTCCGATATCTGAAATATCTATCTGCAGATTGCTGCTTCCCGCTGTCATATCCATATCACTGCTCAGTAGAAAATCCATTGAAAATCCACTGTTTCCTACCACATATACACGGTTACCGTCGGCTCTTATTGTCTTGTCCGACAGATTTTCTCCGCCTGTAACCACGGCATCCTTACCGTTACTTTTGAGCTGCATATTTCCACTTCCATCGTCAGCATTCTCATAGCCTGCACCTGCCAGAGCCTTAAGCGATGAAGAAAGAGATATATTTACTGTGCTGTCGCTGCCATACTCATTTGATAAAAAGCTGATGCTATCACCATTCACCTGCATAGTAGTACCGGCTGTGGTCGCTGCCTTCTGCAACGCCTGAATATACTCATCCTGAGTCATATCTGCCTTCACAGCCACACTTACACCGTTTATGGAAATCGTTCCCTCTGCGTCTGGCTTTGTGGCAGACGCGAGACTTCCTGTTGCCTGTGTTGCGAGCGAATTTACTGTAAGCTCATATTTATCTGATGCCACATTGTCTGAGAAATTGATTCTGGTAATATAGCTGTTCACCTGAGTCATATTGCCGTTTGCATCCTTCTGCCTTACATAGACGCGTGTATCACTCGAACCATCGAGCAGTGACTTTGTATTGTACTCCGTATCGCCCGATATACGGTCCACCTCCTTGGTGAGCTCATCTATCTCTGACTGCAAAGCCTTTTTATCATTCTCAGAATATGTATCTGAAGCGCCCTGAACCGCAAGCTCCCTGATTCTCTGAGCATGCTGCTTACCTCACCAAGTGCTCCGTCTGCTATTTTCATGACATTCTGCGCATCTGACGAATTTGATTTTGCCTGGTCAAGCGCTTCTATCTGCGCCTTCATCTTGTTGGAGATAGCCATTCCTGCCGGATTGTCCTCTGCTGAATTTATCTTGTAGCCGCTTGAAAGCCTTTTCATAGACTTTGATAATCTGTTTTCTGTACCGAGGAGCTGCTTATTTGCCCTGACAGCACTCATATTCCTGTTTATTTTCATGTGTTTTCCTTTCCTGATAATTTCTCAGGCATCCTTGCTGTAGTATTAACATTCCGTTGTCTAATAAGTATATCGAACTACTCAAAAAAAATCTTTATAGTATAATTTGCAATTAAATGCAAATCGTATTATAATAGGCACATTAAAAGACTAATAGGAGGAAACAATAATGGCTAGAGTTACTAAGGACACTATGATTGGTGATCTTCTTCAGATTGACCAGAACGTGGCACCATTACTTTTAAATATCGGCATGCACTGTCTCGGATGCCCATCATCACAGATGGAGACAATCGAAGAGGCTGCTATGGTTCACGGACTTGACCCGGATGATCTTGTCGTTGAAATCAACACATTCATCGATAACGACCTCGGTTAATTTACGAAAAGACGGCTTGCTTATGCAGGCCGTCTTTTATTTGCAATCAATATTCTGTTAAAGTGCCACTAACGTCTGGATGGCAGCCTCTTCAATAATCACATTACCATGCTCCTTGAAAAATGCTTCATTGGCAGGCACATAGTTCTTCTGATATGCGTACTCTGAAATGATATTGCACACCTTGTTGAATTCCTTCGGAGTATGCTCACTCTTGTGGGCCACAAGATAGTACTTATTGCTTGAAGCGTCGCGGTATAAGTCATTTCTGCCGCTGTAAAAGCCGTCAAGCACATGCGAAATCCTGCGCACATCATCAAATTTATCAAAAACAAACAGCTTGACTACGTCAGCCTCAGCCTGTTCTTCTGTAATATCATCAGTGCTCTGCTCACTGTCAGCTGTCTTCTCATTTTCCTTCTTGATACGCTCAAACAGCTCCAAAATATCAGCAGCTCCCTTTATCACCGGAGGCTGTCCTGCATTTCCTAAGTCCGTAAAGTCGTCATCTGCCTCTGAAAACTTTGAAAATCTGGTGTCAAGCTCATCCGGATATTCAACCTTTGTGATGATAAGCACTATAGACTCTGATGGCAGTGGAATTGCCTCCACCATGAGTGGAATATCATTTGTTTCAAAGCCAAACTCGTAATTGGCCTGCTCTACCATATCTTTAAAAAGGCTTTTCGCCTTCGCTGATCCATATGCCAGTTCGCTTATTTTTATATGTCTGTCCTCAAGATCCTCTCTGGTAAGAGTACAGCGGATCTGATTATCATTTACCTTCTCAATTTTCATATTTTTCACATCCTTTTCCGAAAATATCCGTGTAAATCGTAAAACTATTATAATAAACACCGGTCATATTGTAAAGCGCGAGGCCTATTAAAAAAAAATAAAAAAAGTGTTGCAATTATTTTACAGGTATGTTATAAGTTATCCATGAGATGTGCGCTCGACCCAAAGGAGCGTATGAAAAATACAAATCATTCTTTGTTTGACAAATATGAGATGATTAAAGATCTCGGAACCGGCAGCTCCGGTAGCGTTACGCTTGTCAGACACATATCTATGGATCGAGAGAGCTCTAAAGAAAGTTCCTAAATCTTCTGCTTTCTCCGAATCCGCATTATCAGAAGCAAGACTACTCAAGTCTCTTGAGCATCCGTCTATACCACGTATATTTGACTTCGAAGAGGACAATGCTTTTTACTATATCGTCGAGGAATATATCGACGGCGAGACATTAGATTCATTTTTGCTTCATCAGCAGTTAATTTCCCCAGGTTTATTTTTAATATTTGTGAACAATTATGCAATGTTTTTATCTATCTGCATACACAGATATCTACTCCCATTATTTACAGGGACCTTAAACCGGAGCATATTATAGTATGCCACAATAAGCTTAAGCTTATCGATTTTGGTGTATCGGCATATGTTATCCAGGATGGAAATAACTTCAATCACTATGGGAATATAGAATTCTCTGCCCCCGAATGCTTTACCGAGGATACAATTACACCGGCGGCAGACATTTACAGCTTAGGTCAGCTTCTGCAGTATATACTGACCTTTACCCCAGACAGCTTTTCCCATAAGTTTCAGCATATTATCCAAAAAGCAACAACATCTGATGCATCACTGCGTTACGTGACTGTCGCAGAGCTATATCAGGAAATACAGGAAATTCAAAAATTAACTGGTCAGCCACATCTCATACACAAAATAGCAGTTTTAGGCAGTCACAGAGGCTGCGGCTCCACCCACGTGGCCGTTTCACTCACCTGCGAACTCAATATCCTTGGATATCATGGTATCTACATAGACTCAGCAAAAAGCGTACTTTGCCATGGTAATCACGACGGACTGCAGATTTTTAAGCAGAAAAACGGATATTATTATTACAAAAGCTTTCAGGGCATACCCGACTACAGTGACGGTATACAGTTTAATATTCCAAAGGATGCTATACAGATATACGACCTTGGCACTGATGTGCAACGAGAAAATATATGACATGGATCTCGTATTATATGTATGTAACGGCAGCTTTTGGCATCTGAATGATATCTACAGGAATCATTCTATTCTCAAAAATGACAGCTTCCCGAGTGTTATATGTAATATGTACAGCAGACAGGATGCCTCCGCGATTGCGGCACTACTTAATTGCAGTGTTTATCACTTTCCTTATGACAGCGATATGTTTAAGAGCTCAGTTCAAAAGGAAACACTGATTCAAAAGCTGTTAGAACTAAAGGGAGGAGCATCACTATCAGACACTTTAAAAGGATATTTAAGAAAGTCCATTCTGCACCACAGTTAGTTGGGGTCTGTGGCAGCGTTCACAATGTAGGCACAACACATATAAGCCTTGCTCTTTGTAATTATATGAGCAATAAATGCATGTATAGAACCGCCTATGTTGAGCTGAATGGTACACACGAAATTCTTTCACTGTCAAAGACAGCAGACGAAAAGGTTTTTACTTATAAGAATGTAGATTTCTTTCCCCACGCAGTCATGTCCACACTAACTGAGATTTTAAACATGAGATACGAGCGTGTGATTATTGATTTCGGCATACTTAATCCAAACACCTTAAAGGAATTTATGAGGTGTGACGTAAGAATCGCTGTTTGTACAATAAGTAAATGGAACCGGGGCGCTTTGAACAGAATTATCGAGCTATTCAATTCAAACAAAATAACTGATTCAGAAAGCGTAAAAATATTGTTTAATCTCGTGGAAAAGAAAAAGACAATTAACCATAAACATTTTAAGTATCCGGTGGTAGGCTTTCCTTACTTAGAGGACCCGTTCCTCATCAATACCAGCCTGTTTGGCACTCTGGATAAGATATCAGAAAGGAATTAATATCACGATGCAAAATGACATCTTTAACCAGCTGTTTATCAATTTTATGTCCGAAGCCTTCGGAGGGCTTATACTTTTAATGCCACAGAGCGCTTCATGACATAGGGTCATTTGTTACTTGTCAGTTTTTACTCATAATCAGTATATATAGACGGAGGTATTTTTATAGAAGAATAAACTATATTTATATATTGGAATTTTTACAGATATTTTATCAAATTAAACGAAACTAAAAATCAGCAATTAAATTGGGTGTGGAAAGCTCCGGAAATATCAATTTCTATAAACTATCAATAATTAATGATTAATATCATTTTTTCTCAATTATACAAGAAATCGATGTCAGCATATTTTTGGTCCTTTACCCCGTTTAAATGCAAAAAGACAACCAAAAGACATATTTTAAAAAGAAAAGGTATGTGCGCGGGGGAAGCTTTTGCTCCTTCCGCGCCAAAATGCATAAACAAATTTCTTAATTTATTACAAATTTATTTCATATTATTTGAATATGCTTTTTCACAATGGTATAATTAGCTTAAGCAATTTCGACACCAAATAATAGGAAAGGATTTTTACACATGAAAAAGAAATTATTGCCTGCACTTATAGTAACCGGACTTATTATCCTCGTTGTAATAATAATGGGTATAACTGCTCTTATCAATAAATACACCCCTACGAAAAAGACAGAGGATCTTAAAGAGTATTTCAATATCTCTTCTGATGATGAGGCTGCTCTCATTGTAGATAATGAGCTATCCGATTACAAGGCTAAAATAATAGATAAAAAATATACGTTGATTACAAATTTGTTCACGACTCATTAAATTCCAGATTTTACTGGGATGCAAATGAGAATGTGTTTACACAACCGCATCTGATATCATCTCAGCTGCGGCTGACAGCAATAGCTACAGTGTCACCAAGCAGACCAATGACTTTGGCTATCCGATCGTGAAAGCCACCTCTGACTCTGCGCTTATCGCTTTAGACTATGTAAAACAGTACTCCAATATCACCTTTAAGTCATATGATGACCCGGCACGCATCGTCATCACAAGCAAATGGGATGAAATAGACAGTGCCACTGTCAGCAAGTCTACCCAGATCCGCGTAAAGGGCGGCATAAAGAGCCCTATTCTAAAAGAGGTGAAAAAGGATGACAAGATTACTATTCTTGATTCGGTGACAAATGGGATAAGATTGCCACTGAGGATGGTGTTATTGGATATATAAAGGGCAAGGCTCTGTCCGAGAGCAAAAACTAAGCTTACGAATCGACTATGAGGAAGAGACCTTTACGCATATCAAGAAGGATAAGGATATCTGTCTTGCCTGGAATCAGGTAACAAGCCAGTCAGCAAACAGTAAAGTGCCCCAGGTAATTTCATCAACCAAGGGCATAAATGTAATGTCACCAACTTGGTTTTATTTAAATGACAACAACGGTAATCTGGCAGATATAGCAAGCAAGGATTATGTCAGCTACTGCCATTCCCAGGGCATCGAGGTATGGGGACTGTTCAGCAACTTTGAAAATACTGATGTAGATGCAGCATATGTGCTCACACATACATCCACGAGAACTACCCTGATCAATCAGATTATGTCGGCTGCATTTAACTATGAGCTTGATGGTGTAAATATTGACTTTGAAAATATCACAGAAGCAGCATATGGAGACTCTTACATCGAGTTTATCAGAGAGCTCGCCATAAAGTGTCACAATAACGGTATATCACTTTCAGTTGATGTCACAGTACCTGCCAGCTTCAACAAGTTCTTCAATCGCTCTGATATGGCAAACTTTGCCGATTATATTGTAATTATGGGATACGATGAACACTATAAGGGCTCTGATGCCGGCTCAGTTTCTTCTATTCCTTGGGTAACTGAGGGTGTTGAATCCACTCTGAAGGAGGTTCCCGCTGACCAGATTATTCTCGGCATGCCTTTTTATACCAGAATATGGGAGCTCACTCCAAAGGAGGACGATGATGCCGTAACCGATACCGAGGATCAGTCAAAGTACACTGTTGCCTCACAGGTATATAGTATGGACGCAGCTGCAGCACAGCTTGCCACAAACAATGCCACTGCTGCTCTTGATGAGGAATCCGGTCAGAACTACGCTGAGTGGTCTGTATCCAACAAGCTGTACAAGGTATGGCTCGAGGACAATACATCTTTAGAGAAAAGGCTCAAGCTCGTCGACGACAATAAACTCGCCGGTGCAGCATTCTGGAAGCTTGGCTTTGAGAATTCATCTGTCTGGGATACTGTTATCAAATATCTGGACTGATTGCTTAAGGCTTACTGAAAGAGGCCGTACCTTTACAGCTACAGTCTAACTCAGTACCTTTTATAGGTAATAAATGATATCAGCCAATCATATAATATACAAACACACCCGATGCCTTCTATGTGCATCGGGTTTTATAGGTATCTTATATGAAAAAATATATGTACATTATTAAGAAAAACAAATACTGTCTTATTTTAGCTCTCTTTATTCCGTCCTTCTACCTCGGAAGAGGTGTCTGCGCTCTTGCAAAAAACACCGGCAAAAACACTAATTCAACTGTTATTGTAATAGACCCGGGCCATGGTGGAAGCGATCCCGGTAAAATTTCCACCTCCGGCGTCATGGAAAAGGATGTCAACCTGAGTATTGCAATGGCTCTTAAACAGCTGTTTGAAAACAGAGGATTTACTGTTGTCATGACCAGAACCACCGACTGCGACCTCGCCCCGGATAATTCCAGGCATCCAAAGACAGATGATCTGACAAAGAGAACTGCCATGATGTCTAAAAGCAATGTGGCAGTCAGCATCAGTATCCATCAAAACAGCTTTGAGGACAATTCAAGCTGCGGTCCACAGGTATTCTATTATGAAGCCTCTGATGCAGGAAAAGAGCTCGCATCCTCTGTCCTTGGAGCTTTAAACACTTCTCTTTGTGTCGCAAAGCCACGAAGCATTAAGCCCAATAAAGAATACTTTATACTTAAAAAATCCACATCCCCGACCGTAATCGTAGAATGTGGATTCTTGAGTAATCCTGCTGAGACACTTCTTCTTACTGACAAAAACTATCAGGATGACCTGGCACATGCAATATATATCGGTGTTACAGACTATCTTGCGCAATCATCCTCTGGACATTTACAATAAACTGCTCTGCGATGTGATATAGTCTGGTTGTCTGGACACTTTCACTGCCATCAAGCTGCTTTTTAGTCTCATTATCTGACTCAGTATTCGATTTCATATCTGACATCTTAGACTCTTTTGCAGATATATCATGCTCCAGTGCCACATCTATGCGCACACGCTGTTCACCATCACTTATTCCTGCCTCGAACATAGTGATATTGTCTTCAAACAGCTTTTTAGTCTGCTCATCGTCTGTGACTATCATAGCAGATACTGAGTTTTCCTTTGCCTCAAAATATGCAGCTACCCTGCCGCATTTTTTATCCTCAAGGAATATATCAACCAGTCCCTTTTTATCTTCACCTCTTACTATGCTAAGCTTCATACCTGTGACCCCGTCAGCAGTCTCTATTGGTACAATATAGTTTTCCTGTCTCGACATATTTGAAGCTATCCTTAGCTGACTGCATAATAGCTTCATCTGTCTGAGGTCTATTGAACTGGTGTGCCTATCCTCTATAATCATCGAATCCATAACATGCTCTGCTGTATCAGCCAGCGTTTCCTGCGCCTGCGCAAGCTCCTTTGGATTTTTGACCGACTCAGAAAACCGTCTGAGAGTCTCATCCAAAAGAGCCCTTGCCGTAGCACTGTCTCCACGCTCCCAGAGATTTCTTACTGCCTCTGACGGATTTTTCATTAGCCGTGACGCAGCCATGAGGTTTACCGCGGTTGTTTTACATCATATTTCTCTAGAAAAGCATATACGTTCTCAGGCACCGAAACTGCCTGATTGAACTGTCTTAGCTGTTCTGTGGCATATTGCTCTGACAGTGCGTTATCCTCGTCTGCCTCATATACAGCCTGCCTTAACTGCTCCGGAGTCATATCAAGCCAGCTGTCATACTGCACAAACTCCATTTTCTCAGGTGAAAGTGTATCAAGCACATCCCTTAGGCAGTTTGTATGATATGCGCTTTCTATCTGTGAGTCAATTTTAATGCCCCTGCTTACACTGTCCACTCCGGCAAAGGTATCGTCCACCTTATAGTCCATGGCACTCTTTCCTCGTACCCGGACCGCTGTAAGCAGATTTTTCATTGTAATATCTGCTCCCTGATTAACAAGTGAGCCTATCACAGCACCATCTGACTGCTCCACCTGTGAAATAAGCCTGTATATGCCTATATATGAGTCTCTTTCCTCCTCTGAGATTTCATTTTTCTTTTCAAGCTTCCAGAGAAACTCGCTGAATTTCTCATCCCTTTCGTCAGGATTTTCTGATTTTATCCGTCTGGCAGTTTCACTTATGTCACTCATGCTCATATCAAGCGGTGATATGCCTCTTTTTATCATCTCAATCGTCACCGCCGGTGTCATATCGCTGAATGCTCTCTGCACTTGCTCATCTACAGACTTTATCTGCTTTATATTGTCCTCTGTGATGTCGGTACTGTTGTACGCAAGTATCCGCACAGCCCTGCGATTGCTTTCAGATGTATCTATCTGAAGCTCTTTAAGTATATCATCCACATTCTGAAATGCTTTTGATATACTGTCTCCCATATCTGCCCGCGGTGATGTCATAAGAGTCTCATATCCTGAGGCTGCTGCTTCTAATGACTGCTTCATTGCTTTGCCTGCTGTATACAGCTCATACACAGTGTCATCAGCGGATTCCAGGGTCAGTACATACGCCGGCTGTTGCTTCATCTGATTGAAAATATCACAGACATTATTGTACATACGTACCCTATCATCAGATGCCTCTACACTGCTATCACCAAACAGCGCTCCGTAGTATTTATTTTCCTGCTGCTTAAGCAGCTCCACTACACGTTCAATAGGCTCTGTGTCTATTGAAACTCCTTTTATGAGTGAAAGGTTGGCTTCTGCTGTCATGGAAAGTCTCGCTTCCTCAAGCTTTCTTTGAGCTGTCACAAGCCTTGCTTCCCGGCTGTCTGTAATCTGATTATCCGCAGCTTTATTCGCTGAGGCTTGCGATGCTGCACTATCCTTGCCCCTTGCAGCTATAAGCTTTGACAGATTCTCTATCGTGACAGGTATGTTATCTGACTCTAATGTGACAATGTCATCTGCGGTCGCCTCACCTAATACATCACAGGCTTTCTTTGCCATGTCAAATGTCAGACCATCTTGTGACATAGTGGCATCTGTAGCCTTTTTCCCATTGCCAGTGCTTCTGTCACTGCCCTTGCATAAAAATCACTGCTCACATTTTCTTCTGCTGCGTTGATGCAGTCTACGATTCGCAAGCAGCACATTGTCAGGTGTAACGGCTATATCTTCATCTATCAGCCATCTGCACTGATTCAGATTCTCATCACTACTGTCTATATGAGCTTCCTCTAATATCTGTTTAAGCTGTGGCTTAAGCTCCTCAAACAGCTCATCTGATATCTCCGTCATTTTGGTTTTCTGCCTGTAATCTTGTACCTGACTGCTGCTGTACGTAGCCTTGTATACATTGGAAACCGTCGGTTCATGTTATTTCTGACCAGATATGCCTTTGTCTCATTGGATATATTTGTAAGGCTCTTTGCCCGGTCTATGGCATCTGTACCTGCCTTTATATTATCATCTGTAGCAGGAATATCATATGCTTTCATCTGATTGACAAGCATGGCCGCTTCAGTCTGGCTTCCCGTGATGTCTGTAAGCTGCTCCATGCTCAGATCATCTCCATATATGGATATATCTACACCTGCCTTTGCCAGCACTGCTTTTATCTTATCGGTCTCAGTGACAATGACATCGTAGCCGTCATCCTTTGCAGCTTTGTAATCATCACTCGTGGTGGTGCTTGCAGTGACAATCATATCATTTCGCCTGTTTTCTGAGGTCTGATTCATGTCATTTAGCAGATTTTCTGCCATATCTGTGTCATCGCTGTTCCCGGCTTCATTTTTAGCCTGTGGTCTTGCATATATAGTATCCGACATATCAACAGAGTTTGACGAACCGACAACAGCCGCCTTTTTTGACATATTGTCACTGCTGTCTGTCTTTATGTAGTCTGACACACGCATACCCGTTGTCATGTCATTTATGGTTTTTGTGTCCGTATTTTTCGTATCTGTGCTTTTATTAATCAAATTCTCTATCTGCATATTTCCTGCTCCGTGCCCTGCATATATACCATCTCTGCAGCCTTTATTTATGGATATTTTTTTCTCATATGTGAGGGGGTGGTTCTGAATAGTTATCTTTTTATTATATATCGACATATAATACGCAAAAATAAAGACCGCGCCTTAAATTGGCGCGGTCCTTTACCCTGCTGTTTACCGGTATATTAGTATTTAAATACAGCAACTCCGTAAGGCGCAAGTGGATAAGCAAATGAAAATGGTCTGCCGTCACACTCTGATTTGACTGCCTTATAGTCCAGCTTCTTATATGACTGTTTTGCTGCCTTGCCTCTGCCCTTTGCAGCCTTCTTTACAGGCGCTTGTACCGTTTTGCCGGTAAACTTAGGATCCTCACTATCTAAAACGAGCTGATATGTCTTGTGCTTTGGCACTCCGACTCTGTAATCAGGTCTCTCTACCGGTGTGAAATTGATGACAAAGAGCATATTATTCTTGCCATCCTTACTCTTTCTGATAAAGCTGAAGATGCTTCTGTCTGCATCGTTTGCATTTATCCATTCAAAGCCTTCCCAGCTTGAATCCAGCTCATACAGACAGCGGTTTCTCCTATAGAGGTGAAGCAGCTCCTTTACCCAGTTCTGGATCTTTTATGCTCCGGATTCTCAAGCAGATACCAGTCAAGTTCTCTTGTTTCGCTCCACTCCTGAAGCTGTGCGAACTCCTGTCCCATAAAGAAGAAGCTTCTTTCCAGGATGTCCCATCATAAATGCATATCCTGCCATGAGGTTCTTGAATTTATCCCCTTCTAAGCCCGGCATTTTGTTGAGCATAGAACACTTCAGATGTACCACCTCATCATGTGACAGTACCAGAATATATTTCACTCTCATTATAGCTCATCGCAAATGTCATCTTGTTGTGGTTATTTTTACGGAAATATGGATCCAGCTTCATATAATCAAGGAAGTCATGCATCCATCCCATGTTCCATTTGTAGCTGAAGTTCAGTCCGTCTTCCTCTACCTTGCCTGTTACCTTTGGCCATGCGGTAGACTCTTCGGCTATCATTACAGTTCCGTGATTTCTTCCAAGTATGAGTGTATTGATATGCTTGAAAAACTCTACTGCCTCGAGGTTCTTATTTCCTCCAAACTTGTTTGGCACCCACTGTCCGTCGCTCTTTCCATAGTCAAGATAAAGCATTGACGCAACTGCATCGACACGGAGACCGTCTACGTGGTAATTTTCTATCCACATCAATGCACTGCCGATCAGGAAGTTCTTTACTTCATTCTTACCGTAGTCAAATATCTTTGTGCCCCAGTCCGGATGCTCTCCCTTTCTTGGGTCTGCATACTCATATGTGGCTGTTCCATCGAAATTGGCAAGTCCATGCGCATCCTTTGGGAAATGTGCAGGTACCCAGTCGAGGATTACTCCGATATTATTTTTATGGCACTGATCAACAAAGTATGCAAAATCCTCAGGCTCTCCATACCTCGATGTAGGTGCATAGTAGCCTGTCACCTGATATCCCCATGAGCCATCAAACGGATACTCTGAAATACCCATCAGCTCAATATGTGTATATCCCATAGTTTTCACATAGGATATGAGTGATTTTGCAAGCTCCCTGTATGTATAAAAGCCCTCATCATCCCTGCCCGGATGTCTCATCCATGAGCCCGGATGACATTCATATATAGCCATAGGTGAAGAATATACATCAGCATCTGACTTTGCTGCTCTCTTATCCATCCACTCTTTGTCAGTCCATGTGAAGTGCTCGATATCTGTGATGATTGACGCTGTTCCCGGACGAAGCTCTGCGTAGTTTGCGTATGGATCCGCCTTGTACAGCTTATCACCCTGTTCAGTGACTATAATAAACTTATACATCTGACCCTTTTGCGCTCCCGGTACAAAAGCTCATACACTCCCATGGTTTCGGCTCTACACGCTTCATCTCATGACTGGTCTCATTCCAGTCGTTAAACTCACCAAACACGTATACTTCCCGCATGTGGCGCCCAGACGTCAAAGCACTCCTTTTTCCTTTACGCTCAGCTAAGTGAGCACCCATCTTCTTGTAGATATCATAGTGTGTTGCCTGACCAAACAGGTAACAATCCATTGCTGTAAAATTACACATATATATACCCCCCATAAGTATTTATTTTTCCCTGAAATGATCCTCTTTGAGTACAATTCGGTCATCATCTGTATATCGCCTGGCTGTCAGAATACTTATAGCCTTCTTAAGTCCGCTGTGAGCCTCCCTGTCTATGGCCTCGTCAATTATATCCTTGACCTCTGTCAGAGTGGTAGCCTGGTCTATCCTCTCAATATTGCTGATTCTGTTATGCAATGCCAGAATAGCCATCTCATCTATCTTGTACCCAAGCTCTGCAGAGTACGATTTGGCAAACAATACGAGTTCATCATTTGTAAAAATAGGAACCGATATCTTTTCCGTGAACTTGGATGCAAAGCCCTCATCCATTGAGAGAGCCTTCTTTATACCCTTTGATGTATCCTCAAGTATATAGAGTGTTCCTGTAATATCATGCTCCATCAAAATGATAGCTTGGCAGCTATGTTGCGGTCGATATCACCGGCTCTTTCTATGATGAGACAGCCTCCTGTTATCTTTCTGACTACCTGCTGCACATCCTTTTTATTGAGTGCGGCAGCATCAATCTTGCCCATCTTTCCTGTAAGCTGTTCACCATCTTTTTGTAATACCTTTATAAAGCTTGTAGCAAGCATTGTCTTTCCGCAACCCTGCTCTCCCTGTATAATGAGGTTGCCTGTGGATGCGTTTTCTTTCCTGTTGAAATGATCAAGCACTGCATTATATGCCTTGCAGATCTGATCCTCCATACCCTTTACCGGTATGAAATATGAAAATATAGCTTTCTGTTCGCTTGTAAGCTCTTTTATATGTTTTGTTTCTTTCAATTTCGAGTCATCTTCTTCGCTGTCTAAATCCTCCGGCAATGAAATATCCGGCATTTTTCTTGTCTTAGCCATATCCAGCTTCTTCTCCAGTCCCGGATTTTTGCTGTCATCTTGGCTATTTCCTGCTCGATAAATGATGTCACATGATCAAAATCTCTCTTCTCAGAAACGTTTTCTTTCTCCTGTGAAGTCTCATCATCTGATGTATCATCATCGACATTTAACATATCATCTGTTATTTCAGGCATCATGGTAGTCGGCTGCATGAGTATCTCGTCTTTCTCAGACTCCTCTGCCATAATTATATCCTCCGGCTCTCCAACCGGTTCCCTGGCTTCATCTGCAGCCTCTTCGGTACTTCCGTGACTCCTGCACTTCTTCTATAGCTTCTTCTATAGCTTCTTCTATAGCCTCTTCCGGTGCTTCCTGCGGCTCCTGTGCTTCGTCTATAGTATCTTCCGGTGCTTCCTGCGGCTCCTGTGCTTCGTCTATAGTATCTTCCGGTGCTTCCTGCGGCTCCTGTACTTCATCCACAGTCTCCTCTGCATAAAGCTCCTGCATATCCGGTTTCAGCTCTTCTTCAGGCTCCTTCACGGCAGCTTTCTGCTCTATAATATCAACCGGGACCTTCAAATACTCCTCCTCAAGAAGTTCCTTCGGAGTGACACCTGCATCCAGCTTTGGAATGACATCATTTAGTCTCTCCATGATGTCTCCTGCCTCTGAAGTGCTCTTGCCTTAGCTGACTCAAGTTTCTGCTGCTCAGCCTCTTTAAGTGCAATTTCAGCCGCATGTCTGGTCTTTTCCCATTCTTCAAGCACATCCTGTATAGACATCTGTCCTGTAATCTGATGCTCAAGCTGAGTCTTTTCACTCATGACCATAGACATCTGTCCGTCAGCGTCTTCACCCAAAAGCTCCTTGAAATTCAACTTAAGTGAACCATCTATCTCTTCATCTGTAGCGATATGCTCTGTCTCTTCCGGCTGCTGTACATACTCTTCCTGCTCCTTTTCGAGCTTGAGATAAGGAATATCCTCAACTATCTTTTTGATGGTATCCATCGTATCAGCAACTTCATTCTTGCCCTTGGCCTCCATGATCTGCTGCATACCCTTGGCAATCTCCTGCTGTAAATTTACAGTATTGAACTTCTCCTGATTTACAGTAATCTGCGGGATAGTTACGTCATCATGCACTATCTCTCCGCCCTTTACCATCTCCATGGCACCTATCTCAGTGACCTCAGCCTCATCATTTATCTTAGCCGGCTTTTCCTTCTCTGCCTTGAATCGTCTGTACTTTTCCTCCTGAGCCTTGGTAAGTGGCTGATAAAGCATCTTAAGCTCCAGCGCACGCTCCACATATGGTCCGTCTCCGAACCACAGAATGAGCTCATCGCAGGCATCTATACACTTATCGGCTTTTCCGGCCTTGTGGTATAGATATGCAAGCTCATATGCCCACTCCTCAGTGTATTCTTCATCCTTGTACTCTTCAAGAATAGTGATAAGCTCATCAAATGAAGCCCCCTGCCCTTTTTTGATGGCATATCTTAATACATACTTCATATCATCATGAGGCGCTATCTCAACAAACTCATCATAATACTCTGTAGCAGCATCATAATCACCCATCTTGATGGCGACCTCAGCCAGTCTGTATATAATCATCCTGCCGATTGGTGAACGGTCATAGGCCATTAAAAGTATGTCCCTTGCATCCTGGTATCTTTCGGCCTTCTCGTAGATTTCGCCGATTTTAACGAGTGTATTTACATTTTTAATTTTGTTCCAATTTATGCTATCCGCAATCTCTGCTGCGCTCATATAGCCCTCCTCGGCGCTTAGGGCTTTTATCTGATCCAGCTTGAGATTGTATTCGTATTTATCCACTTATTTCACCTACTCGTATTTAAGCTTATTATTTTTGGTATCTACGCCTGTTGTCTTTGTATAATCCCTTGTGTCCTCAGGAAGCTTCTTTTTCCTGAGAGCATAATTAACAACTCTTTTCACAATATAGTATATCACAGCAAAGGTTGGAACACCAAGTAACATTCCAAGAAAACCAAACATTCCTCCGCCGATTAGTATGGCAAACATAACCCAGAAGGTCGAAAGACCGGTAGATGAGCCAAGTATCTTAGGCCCTATTATATTGCCATCCACCTGCTGCAGCACGACAATAAATATCAGAAGATAAAGCGCATGCCACGGACTCTGAATTACTACTATGAGTAACGATGGAATTGCACCGATAAACGGTCCGAATACCGGAATCACATTTGTGACGCCGATAATCACTGCAACGAGCACCGATGATGGAATCCTTAAAATCAGACATCCGAAATATGCAATCACACCTATAATCAGTGAATCTATAATCTTACCGCTTATGAAGCCTCCAAAAATCTCATTTGTCTTTCTGATCGTCTCAATGATGATATTGCCTGTCTTTGGCTTGCAGACAGCATATATTATCTTTTTGCTCTGTCCTGCGAGAGTCTCCTGAATACTCATCACATAGACCATCACGATTATTCCGATAATAAAATTGAATAAGCCTCTGACTACCGAAATCACACCGGTTGTAATCTGTGCAACATACTTCTGTGCCTCAGGAATCAGCTTTTCTGTGGCATAATCCTCAATGTAGTCGGTTGCATTCTGTAAACCTGTGCTCGCGAGCTCAGCAATTTTGCTGTCCCCGAAATTGCCGTTCTTTATCATGTTGATGAATGCCGCAACATCATTTGGCAGTGTCTTCATAAGTCCTGATATACTTGCTATGACAGAAGGCACAATAGCCGCAATGAGGAGCGAAATAATCGCTACCAGAATAATAACCGAGCCTGTGATTGCAAGAGCTCTTGAAACCTTTCGCAGCTTGCTTTCGCTTTTCATCTTTTTGGAAAGAAGCTTTTTAAAGCATCTTTCCAGCCACAGCATGACAGGATTCATCGGTATGCAAGCACAAGTCCCATTATAATAGGCATTGCTGCCGCAAGCAGCTTGCTCCATATGCCTGCAAAGCCCTCAAATCTGTACAGTGCAAAGAAAAACAGTATACTGACTGCAAACGTGACAAATACCATGACACCTATTCTGATCAGATGTGGCCATTCCTCACGCCCCGGGTGCGAATTCTGCTTCGCACCCTTATCTGCATTTATCTCAATGTTTGATTTTTTACCAGCTTTTCCGGTTTCTTCCATCGGATTAAACTCTCCTTATTTACGATTATAGTTGATGAGACATCCCTTTAATATTATCTCTTTCATCATCTGTGAGCTCACCCATCTTCAGTGTAAATGGCTTTAATTCACCATCCTTGACAACATATGCCTCAAACTCCGTCTTTGCATCCTCGATTTCCTTCTTGATTCCCGGAAGGAAGATATAGTCGAGGTTGTGGAACGGAAGCTCTCCCTCATCGATGATGAATGGAAGCATTCCCCAGTTGATCAGGTTTGAACGGTATCTCTTTGTCGCATATTCATTTGCGATATTTGCCCAGCCTCCGAGTACCTTCTGGCAGCTGGCAGCCTGCTCTCTTGCTGAGCCGTCACCCGGCTTAACAGCAAAATTGTGCTTCCGAAGCCCATATTCTCATGGCTTGCCTCAGGGAATTTTTTCTTTACTACTCCCATGATTTCAGCAACCTCAGGAACAGCCTTTCCTGCGCACTCACCACTCTCTATAGCCTTCTGGGCCTTCTGGATTTCCTTTGCTCTGCCTACATACTCAGGATCCTTTCTTGAAAGTGCGAACTCTGCAAGTCCAAGAGGGTTTGAACGATATGAAGATGTCTCTCCTGAAGGAATGAGCTCATCTGTTGTTGTAACAGGATCATGAATCTCTGAAACCACCTTAAGGAGCATATTCTCAGGAAGCGCGCTCATTGCCGGCCAGTCTTTGATGTTTGGTCCGAACTGGATTTCAACAGAAGGATCTGCCACGCCCTGGCTGTCAAATACACGGTTCTCATATATAGTCTTGTCAAAGAAATATTTTGGCTTTGTAAAGTTGACATCAATATCCGCTGCTGATGTAAGGAAGCCCTTGTTTGCTGCTGTTGCTGCGATAGAACGAGCATCCATCAGTGTCACTGAGCTGATCTGTCCGTTCTGTACCTTAGAACCCTCTCTGTTAGGGAAGTTTCTTGTTGTATGACGGATAGAGAATGCATTATTTGCCGGAGTATCTCCTGCTCCGAAACACGGTCCACAGAATGCTGTCTTAACGATTGCACCTGTCTCAAGAAGCTTTGCTACAGCTCCGTTTTTCACAAGCTCCATGTATATTGGAGTAGATGCCGGGTAAACACTCAGTGTAAACTCGTCTGCTCCGATTGAATGTCCGTTTAATATGTCAGCCGCATCGCAGATATTTTCATATCCACCACCTGCACATCCTGCAATGATTCCCTGATCTACATAAAGTTTTCCGTCTCTTACCTTACTCTTTAAATCAAGCTTCACCTTGCCGTCAAAGCTTACCTCAGCTCTCTTCTCACAGTCATCGAGAATATCCATGAGGTTTGCATTAAGCTCATCGATAGTATAGGTATTGCTTGGGTGGAATGGCATAGCTATCATTGGGCGGATCTGGCTTAAATCAATCTCAATAAATCTGTCGTAGTAAGCCACCTCACCCGGATTAAGCTCCTTGTGGTCCTCAGCCCTACCGTGAATCTCAAAGAATTCCTTAACCTGGTCATCTGTTCTCCAGATAGAAGACAGACAAGTTGTCTCTGTTGTCATAACATCGACACCTATACGGAAGTCAACGCTTAGATTAGACACACCCGGTCCTACAAACTCCATAACTTTGTTCTTTACGAAGCCGTTTCCGAATACCTCTCCGATAATTGCAAGTGCGACATCCTGTGGTCCAACGCCCTTGATTGGCTCTCCTGTCGGTAAATGCCTACTACCTCAGGCATATCAATATCATATGTCTGTTCGAGAAGCTGCTTAACAAGCTCAGGTCCACCCTCGCCGACTGCCATAGTACCAAGTGCACCATAGCGTGTATGTGAATCAGAACCAAGTATCATTTTTCCGCCACCGGCAATCTCTCGTGCAAACTGATGGATAACTGCCTGATGCGGTGGTACATACATACCGCCGTACTTCTTCGCACAAGTTAGTCCAAACATATGATCATCTTCGTTGATTGTTCCACCAACTGCACAAAGACTGTTATGACAATTTGTAAGTACATACGGCATCGGGAATTTTTCAAGTCCTGACGCTCGTGCTGTCTGGATGATACCTACAAATGTGATATCATGCGATGTAAGCTTATCAAACTTAATCTGAAGCTTGTCCATATTGCCGGATGTATTGTGCTCCTTTAAAATACCGTAAGCAATTGTCTCCTGCTTAGCTGTCTGTTTATCGATGTCCATGCCGGTCTTGCTTTTGACAGCTGCCTGAGCCTCCGGTCCATCAATTATTACTTCCTTACCGTTTAAAAGGTAAGCACCATTTTCATATAATTTCACTTATTCTACCTCCGTATGTGTATTTCAAAATTCTTTTATTTACTATTATATAATATTATAGGTAATTGTGGCAATAAATAAATCACCATCTACCTTAATTTCGAATTTTCCTCCCATCAAATGGGTCAGATTCTTTGCAATCGAAAGTCCAAGTCCACTTCCTTCAGTGGTTCTCGACCTCTCTCCTCACAAAACGCTCTGTCAGGTCTACATTTCCGTTGCTTACTATGTCAAGCTCGTTCTTAGACACATTCTTTATTGTAAAAACTGCCTTTGTATCTGCCTTTTCAAGCTCTACATACACTCTGGTATTTTCCAGTGCATACTTTGCGGCATTAGTATACAGATTTTCAATAGAGCGGTAAAGCTGACGCCCATCCGCATAGATAAATATCTGTTCTGATGGAATTTTTGTAACTATTGTCAGATTTCTCGACTCAAAGCGCTCATTGAATTCACCTCCGGTCTGGTATAAAAGCTCAACCAGATCAAGCTTTTGCATATTGAGCTTCACATTTCCCGAGGTAATCTTTGATGTCTCTACCAAATCCTCTGTAAGCTGCTTTAAGCGCTGTGACTTTTCCTCCAGCACATGTATATAGTATTTGGCATTTTCATTTTCCAGATTTTCCCTCTTAAGTAGGTCAACATAGTTGACTATTGAAGTCAGAGGTGTCTTTATATCGTGTGATACGTTTGTTATTAAGTCTGCCTTTAGTTTTTCATTTTTAAGGCTCTCATTTACCGAGCTCATAAGACCCTGGCGTATATGGTTGACAGCCTCCGCCACCTTTTTCTGCTGCCCATGAAACTCATTGACATTAAGTGTAGTGTCAAGCGCTCCTTCCGAGATAGCTTCAAGAGCCTCCTGTATGCGCATTATCTCTTTGGTTTTGTGTGTGGATATCCTTTTTCTCAATAACTCTTTTCAAAGCTCATAGCCCTTGTACATCAGGCTGTGTGTGCAAAGTATATTGCCTTTTATCTTCCTTACAATGCTCTGGTATAAAATAATAAAAGCCATATCAAACAAAAAAGTAAATGTGCCGGCCGTCATAATGAGTGATGCATAGTCAAAATGCTGGTTTTTTACGCCTGAAATCACTTTTCCCATAAATACCATGAGCAGTGTAAATATCACTAGCATCACATCAGAGTATACCTTGTCAATCGGTAAATAGTATATTGTGTAATCATCCTCTGATTTTCTGCCTGCCACGTTTGCCATATATGCCAGGCTCACAAAGCTGCCTACCAGGCCCGCAAGCGATATTAGTGTATATATATCAATATTTCCATGCGCATCGTGCCTGAATGCATAGCCTGTGGCAAACACTCCTGTCACCATAAGTATCATGCATAGCTGATGTAAAACTATGACCGCTGCTTTTTTTCCTATCGTATACTGCTTCATTTGTTGTCCTCTATCTTATAGCCTACTCCCCAGACCACCTTCAGATATCGCGGCTCCTTAGGATTTATCTCTATTTTTTCCCGATATGTCTGATGTGCACAGCAACTGTATTGTCGGCGCCTATCGCCTCCTCGTTCCATATACTCTCATATATTTCATTTATTGAGTAGACCTTTCCCTTGTTTTTAAGGAGTAAAAGCAGAATATTGTACTCAATCGGTGTGAGCTTTACCTCCTCGCCATCCACAGTCACCTTTTTAAATCATCATTTACCAAAGGCCTCCGGCTTCATAAACCTTGTCTCCGGCTGCATCATTGCTTGACAGAGTGGTATATCTGCGAAGCTGTGACTTTACCCTTGCCACAAGCTCAAGCGGATTAAAAGGCTTTGTGACATAATCATCAGCTCCCACATTGAGGCCTAAAATCTTGTCAGCATCCTCTGTCTTTGCCGATAGAATGATTATCGGCACCCTGCTTTCCTTTCGTATCTGCAAAGTGGCTCTTATTCCGTAGAGCTTTGGCATCATGACATCTATTATCATGAGGTCTATTTTTTATTCTTCATAATTTCAACCGCCTGTATGCCGTCGTAAGCCTTCTCCACGTCGTAGCCCTCCTGCATCAGGTAAATCTCAATTGCCTCAACTATTTCCTTGTCGTCATCACAAACTAATATTGTCATATTATCCTCCTTCTATGAATTTTGAACAGAAACCTTCTCCTGCCGTTAGTCAGCTATATTTTATCAGATTATCCACTTTGTTTTTCTTAAAATCTGCTTAATATTACCCACTTTAAATATAAGCCAAAAAGCAGCCGTTCTGTTTTGAACTGCTGCTTTATATTACATAGGTGTATTTCATTTACCTTTATTTCCGGTGATGCTCTGCCACATTCTGTGGATACCGTCTGTGAGCTCCTTCCCCTCCTTTGTGTTGATAACAGGTGGATTGCCGGCTTTTCTGCTTATTGCCTTATAATCCTCATCAACAGACGATTTTGAGCCGGCAGCCTTGGCTTCATCCTTATCATTTCTATGATTTGATCCGACATCGTGTATCGTCTGCAAGCTTCACTTCACCCACTACACCATCTCCCAGGTCCTCGCCCTCAGCAAGTCCCAGTTTTCTGATATAATCCATATTTACCTTGATTTCAGTCTGTCTGTTTGCATAGATAGACTTCTCTTCATTGTCAATAGTACGCTCCTCTGCAGGTTTACCTGCATTTTTCTGACGTTCTATCTCCTTATTTCTGTCATCGATAATCTTAAGATACTTCTCCGTATCGGACAAATCGAAGCTGTCCCTTGAGCTCATACTGGTTAGTTTTAACTATCTTCTCCTGCTCTGCAATCTTATCCTTCATATTCTTGCACAGCTTTTCAAGTGACTCGTTGGTATCATTGATGATATCACGCACTCTTGAAAGCGCCTCATCCGTATAGATAACCGATGCTGCATACACATCCTCAGCCTTTCTGCTTGCATCCCAGACTATCTGATCCCCCTTCTTTCTGAACTCTCTCTCTGCGTGATTGCGACTCTGCTCAGTAAGCTCATACTCATCCTGCATTGCATATATACACTTATTCAGCTCAGCAAGTAAATCTATCATTTGCTGCTTGTTTATGATCACCCTGCTCGGCTCCGGCTTATACGGCTCCGCCTTTGAGAGCATGATATGAATTTCTCTTAGTACCTTTTCTGTTTTATCGTTCGCATTCATTTTCTATTTCCTCGGATTTAAATTAACATTATAACTATTCAGGGTGGTTCTGAATACTCACCACTTACCCATATTTTATATGAAAATCCGCTTCTCGTAAATAGCCAAATGAATAATAATAGCTACTGATTACAGCCCTTTATAATTAAATCAATCCCGCTGCCGCATTTCTCAGCTCATCTGCCGCATGCTTTATCTCGGCAGCCTGCTCTTCGCTCACATTTCCGGGCTTTGTCCTTGAAATAAGCTTCTTCACATACGAAAGCGATGATTTCACACTTTTTTTCTGTGCGCTGTCCATAGCCTTTCTTTTTTCCTTGTCAGCCATGACATTTTCCACCTGGCGCACAAGCGTATCAGCCTCACTTCTTGCATCAATATAAGCCTTTCTCTGTCCGTCTGTTGCCTCATACTCCTGTGCCTCGCGGATTGCCTGCTCAATCTCAGAATCAGACAAATTTGAGCTTGCGGTAATCGTAATCTCCTGATGCTTTCCTGTACCCAGGTCCTTTGCAGAAACCTGCACAATGCCGTTTGCATCTATATCAAACGTCACCTCTATCTGCGGCACACCTGCCGGAGCCGGCTTGATGCCCTTTAGCCTGAAGTTTCCAATCAGCTTATTGTCACTTGCAAACTGCCTCTCACCCTGCAGTACCTTTATATCCACAGAGGTCTGGAAGCTTCCTGCAGTTGTAAAAATCTGGCTGTATCTCGTAGGAATAGTCGTATTTCTGTCAATAATTTTGGTTGAGACACCACCGACCGTCTCAATTCCGAGTGAAAGCGGTGTGACATCCATCAGTATAATCTCTGCCGCACTGCTGCCTGCGACAATTGCTCCACCGAGCTTGCCACCCTGTACTGCTGCACCGAGTGCCACGCACTCGTCAGGATTCAGGTTGTGTGAAGGCTCTTTTCCTGTAATTCTTCTGACCTCCTCAACAACAGCCGGCACACGTGTCGAGCCTCCTACCAACAGCACCATTCCAAGCTCTGCTGCACAAATCCCCGCATCTGAAAGTGCGATTGACAGGAATGGCCGTTCTCTCCACCAGATCCTTTGTTATCTCATTAAACTCAGCCCTTGTGAGATTCATCTCCATGTGGACCGGCTGTCCCTTTACAGTGGTGATAAACGGCAGGTTGATAGTGGTTGAGGATGAGGATGAAAGCACCTTTTTTGCCTTCTCAGCCTCCTCCCTGACACGCTGCATAGCAGTATTATCCTTTCTCAGATCCACATTCTGCTGTCTGTAAAACTCTGTGACAAGATAATTCGTGATTCTCTCATCAAAATCATCTCCACCCAGATGATTATCACCGGCTGTGGCAAGCACCTCTATCAGATTGTCCCCTATTTCGATAACAGACACATCGAAGGTTCCTCCTCCGAGGTCGTAGACAAGAATTTTCTGCTGCTGTCCGTGGTCCAGTCCGTATGCGAGTGCCGCAGAGGTTGGCTCATTTATGATACGAAGCACATTAAGACCCGCAATCCTTCCTGCATCCTTAGTTGCCTGCCTTTGCGCATCCGAAAAATATGCAGGAACAGTAATTACGGCGTCAGTTACAGTCTCACCGATATAGTCCTCTGCATCCTTTTTCATCTTTCTGAGAATCATAGAAGAAATCTCAGGAGCTGAATACAGCTTTCCGTCCACTTTTGCCCTGAAATCGCTTCCCATCTGTCTCTTTATTGAGAAAATGTCCTGTCCACATTGACTGCTGCCTGCCTCTTTGCAGCCTCTCCAACCAGTCGCTCTCCATTCTTTGTAAAAGCCACTACAGACGGAGTTGTTCTCTGACCCTCGCTGTTAGTTATGACTACCGGCTGATTGTTCTCCAATACTGCCACACAACTGTTTGTTGTTCCTAAATCTATACCTATAACCTTGCCCATTTTATGCCTCACTGTTTTTTTATTTAAGTCTCATAAATAATTGATTTTTTTGACTTACTATTTCATCCTAATACTACTTTAAGCTTGGAAAATTCACTCGTCAAGGCATGAGGCTGTTATTTCAGAGAATGTTTATACTTTTAATTTTTATATCACAACATAACAACAAAGGCACCGCCGAAGCAGTGCCTTTGTTGATTAGTTTATAGGTTGGATTAAATGATAATTGAGGATTACTTATTCACTTACTTTCTTTTTGAATAATCCGAGTAATCCACATGCAATGAAAGATCCGATTACTAATGCAACAAGATACATTAACGGATTTCCGATTGTAGGAACTACGAAGATTCCTCCGTGAGGTGCCATGAGTGTACATCCAAATGCCATTGAAAGTCCACCTGCCACTGCTGAACCGACTACACATGCCGGAAGTACATGCAGCGGATCAGATGCTGCAAATGGGATTGCTCCTTCTGTGATAAATGATAAACCCATGATAAAGTTTGTAGGTCCTGCCTTTCTCTCCTCTGCTGTGAACTTGTTCTTGAAGAAGATTGTTGCAAGAGCGATTGCGATTGGTGGAACCATACCGCCAATCATAACTGCTGCCATAATATTGTAGTTTCCGGCAGCGATTGAAGCTGTACCAAATACATAAGCAGCTTTGTTTACAGGGCCACCCATATCAACGGACATCATTCCTCCGAGAAGTACTCCGAGCACTACTGCGCTTGCACCGTTAAGTCCATTAAGACCATTGTTGATAGCTGTATTTAAAGCTCCGATTGGAGGCTCAACTACAAACTGCATTATAACGCCTACCAGGAATATACCAAGCAGCGGATAAAGCAGAACCGGCTTCATACCATCAAGACTCTCCGGAAGTTTAGAAAATATCTTCTTTAAGAGGAGCACAATATATCCTGCAACGAAACCTGCTACAAGTGCTCCAAGGAAGCCTGATGTACCGTTTGCTGCGATTGAACCGCCTACAAAACCAACTGCAAGACCCGGACGGTCAGCAATACTCATAGCGATAAAGCCTGCAAGAATTGGAAGCATAAATCAAATGCTGTTCCACCGATTCCCTTAAACATTGCTGCGGCCTGTGTAATAGTACCGAAATTTGCTCTCTGGTCAGCCGGCAGTGAATTAAGGTCAACACTGAATCCATCGATAAGGAATGCGATTGCGATAAGAATACCACCACCAACTACGAATGGAAGCATATGTGAAACACCATTCATCAGATGCTTGTAAATCTGATGTCCAACGCTCTCCTTTCCACCAACTGATGAATGTGAAGCCTCTTTTTTACGATGCCTTAAATACAGGAGCATCACCGGCAGCAATTCTCTTTATGAGCTCTTCTGCCTTATTGATTCCGTCAGAAACCTGACACTCAATAACCTTCTTTCCGTCAAAGCGGTCTGTAGGTACATTTGTATCACAGGCAACTATAACACCTGCAGCCTTTGCGATCTCATCATCTGTGAGCACATTTTGGCTCCGCCTGAGCCTCTTGTCTCAACCTTTACCTGATATCCAAGCTCCTTGGCTTTTTTCTCGATAGCCTCAGCAGCCATATAAGTATGGGCAATTCCTGTAGGACAGGCTGTAACTGCAACGATAAATACATCGTCCTTCTTCACCTCAACAGGCTCTTTCGCCTTTGCCTCTTTGGCAGCCTCTTTCTCATCCTTTGCTTTTTCAGCTCTGTCGATGATATTTAAAAACTCATCAACTGAACCGGCATTGATAAGAGAATTTGTAAACTGCTCGTCCATCAGCATAACAGAGAGCTTGCTAAGCACCTGAAGATGCACATTATCCTCTGTGTTTGGTGCAGCGATAAGGAAAATAATCTTTGCAGGTGTACCATCGAGTGATTCAAAGTCAACCCCATCCTTTACAACCATTGCCGCAAGACCTGCTTTAGTAACAGCATCAGACTTACAATGAGGAATTGCTATACCCATTCCAATTCCTGTTGTGCTTTCCTCTTCTCTTGCAAAACACCCTTGCGATACGTTTCAACATCGGCTATTTTGCCACTTTTTGCCATCAAATCAATACACTGATTCAATGCTTCGGTTTTTCCGGCAGGCGTACCATTTAAATTGATACTCTCAGCTACCAACAAATCCCTGATTGTCATACATCATTCCTCCTAATAGAATATATTAATTATTTATATCAACCTTTTTGATACCGTTTGTCTAATTGGAAGCACTGTTCCATTTATCAATAAGTGCTTCAACCTCAGGCTTTGTAGCAAGCTCCTCAGAAAATGCACTTGCACTTCCTGTACATACTCCATAAATAAATGCCTGCTTATAATCATTTGATTTGAGGTATCCGTAAACAAATCCGGCTACCATCGAATCACCTGCGCCTACAGAGTTTTTGAGCTTTCCTTTAGGAGCCTGTGCCTTAAATTCCTGTCCATCCTCGGTCACAAGCACTGCTCCGTCACCTGCCATAGAAACAAGCACGTTTCTTGCGCCCTGCTCCAAGCTTCTTTGCATATTTTATCACATCGTCCTTGTCTGTAATCTCAACCCCGAATATCTCACCGAGCTCATGATTGTTTGGCTTGATGAGGAATGGCTTATATGCAAGCACATTTGTGAGCAGATTTCTTGTCGCATCAACCACAATATTTATTCCACGGCCCTCAAGATGCTTCATGATATCCATATACATTGATGAAGGCATCACATCAGGAATACTTCCTGCGAGCACAAGCACATCAGACTCCTTTAAGCAGTCAAGCTTCTCATAAAGTTTTTTAATGTTGTCCTCAGTGATTACCGGTCCGACCATTAATCTCAGATTCCTCATTTGAGCGAAGCTTCACGTTGATACGTGAAATACCATCCTCCACCTCTATAAAATCAGTATCAACACCTTTTTTGCTAGAAGTCTTTTAATTTCATTTCCTGTAAACCCGCTGTAAAACCAAGTGAAGTATTGCTCATTCCAAGATTCTTAAGAACCATGGAAACATTGATGCCTTTACCACCTGCAAAAATCTTCTCTCCAGTCGTTCTATTGACTACTCCTGTCTTAAAATCTGTTACATCAACAATATAATCTAATGATGGATTAAAAGTAACTGTGTAAATCATGTTAGACCTCCTTAATATTTTTGTATTTCTTATAGTTGTCATTACTTAGTGCATTTGTAATAATTACAGCATCTTCAAAATCAGCAAACTTGATGCTTGATACCTGTGAAAACTTAATGTCATCCGCAAGAATGTATTTCTCCTTGCTATTCTCCATGGATTTCTTTTTAACCATGGCCTCCTTTATCTCCGGAGTCGTAAATCCATTCTTCACAGTAATTCCGTTGGTTCCCCAGAAGCCCTTCGTAAAATTATATTTATCGAGCGTCACAACGGCCTCATCTCCGACAATAGCCTCGGTAGTAGACTTGAACTCGCCACCCAGAATATATACTGTATATCCCCTATCGGAAATTCTCTTGGCATTAGTCAGAGAGTTTGTAACAAAAACCACATTCTTTGCAGTAATATAATCAATCATGACTGCTGTTGTAGTACCGGCATCTATATAAACAAAATCATTATCCACAATAAGTGATGCCGCATATCTGGCAATCTGTTCCTTTTCGTTGCGATTCTGCTTAAGCCTGTTGATAACCTTCTCATCCTGAGTATGGATATTCGTATTATTTACAATCGCACCACCATGTACCTTGGTGAGATAACCCTTCTTGTCCATTGCAACCAGATCACGTCTGATTGTTGACTCGGATGTATCAAGCTCATCCATAAGCTGCTGAACAGTCACACTTCCCATCGAATCTAATATATCGAGTATTTTTGCATCTATCTTCCGCCAGCATCTAATCACCCCAGTTTATCAAATTATTCAAAGACTTATTTTATAAGCCATTTATTTAATGCTTATTTTCAAATTACTGTATTAAACATTTCAACATTCATTTAACTTGTAGTATAATTATATTTTCATAATCCGTCATTGTCAATCATAATCCGTCATTTATATTCACAAATAATCACACTAAAAATTGTTGAAAATATATAAAGCAAGTTTTAAAATTGTGCACTATATGCAAATACAACATTGATTTTAGTGCAGAATATAACATATATATCATTAATACTTGCCTAATTACTAATTTTAGTATCTTTTCTATTACTAGTTTATAATCTAAAATATAGTTCAAATTAACTAATTTTAATTTAGTCACTATCAAATTTGACTGTTTTTGACTGTTTTGAATCTAAATGCATTGTAATTCATAATTCATCATGCTAGAATATGTTCATTATGGTACATATTTTATGATTAAAGGGTCAAAAGGTATCATCAATGAGTTTATATTTTGTTATTTCACATCATTTTAGATAATTTATGTACCATCACAGCTACAATACTTTAAGTTAAAAAGGAGGATTTCACATGAAACAGCTTAATTGGGCAACACTCGGCTGCGGCGTAATAGCTAATGAGCTCGCGCATGCTCTCTCCAAGGAAGGACGCACTCTTTATTCAGTTGCCAACAGAACTCATGAAAAGGCCGTAGCTTTGCACAAAAATATGGCATTTCAAAGGTATATGACAACATTGATGACGTCTTTTATGATCCTGATGTGGATATCATTTACATCTCCACTCCACACAATACTCACATCAATTATCTAAGAAAAGCCCTTTCTAATGGAAAGCATGTACTTTGTGAGAAATCTATTACTTTAAATATCGCAGAGCTCGATGAAGCCGTCTCACTGGCCAAAGAAAATAACGTTATTCTTGCTGAAGCCATGACTATATATCATATGCCTGTTTATAAAAGCTAAACGAAATAATTGCAAGTGGACAACTCGGCAGGCTAAATTTAATTCAGTCAATTTTGGAAGCTACAAGGATTACAATATGACAAACCGATTTTCAGTCGTTTGCTGGAGGAGCATTGCTTGATATTGGAGTTTACTCACTTTCTCTTATCCGCTGGTTCTTCAAGGAAACACCAACACAAGTATCGTCACAGGTTAAATATGCACCAACCGGTGTTGATGAACAGGCAGGTATTCTGCTTATGAATGATGCAGTGGAAATGGCAACAGTCACATTATCTCTTCATTCAAAGCAGCCAAAACGCGCTACGCTATCTTTTGACAAGGCATATGTGGAAATCTTTGAGTATCCAAGAGGAATGCAGGCAACTATTACATACACAGAGGATGGTCATAAAGAAGTAATTGATGCAGGTGATACATCAGATGCACTTTATTACGAAGTATGTGATATGGAAAGCTGTAAGCTCTGCATCATCCGATGAAATAGAAAACCTCATTCACAGTCAGTATACATATGATGTTATGAAAATCATGTCTGATATAAGAACCGAATGGGGTATGAAATATCCTGAAGAGGAATAATAATACTACTACAACTATTCAAAAAAGGATAAGAGTTAAAAAGAGAAATATAATTCTGTTTATCAGGCTTATATTTCTCTTTATTAATTTAGTGTAACATCCTGAAAAATAATTTAGAAAATTAAATAATAATGAAATGTGTACAACATATATTACGAATATTACATAAATTCACAATATATTTTATTTGCAAATTATATAAAGAAAGACCACATCATAAACTGATGTAGTCCTTTTGAGAGAGGTGACAGCGGATTTGAACCGGCGATGACGGTGTTGCAGACCGGGGCCTTACCACTTGGCTATGTCACCATATATTATACTAAAAAACTCCCCGAGTAGGGCTCGAACCTACAACAACTCGGTTAACAGCCGAGTGCTCTACCATTGAGCTATCGAGGATTATTAAGGTTTGTACCTTCAAAACTTCATACAAATCCGATTTGTTTTTCTCCGTTATTAACCAGATTAAGCCCTCGACCTATTAGTAACAGTCAGCTCCACATGTTGCCATGCTTCCACCTCTGCCCTATCTACCTCGTAGTCTTCAAGGGTCTTACTCCCGAAGGAGGGATATCTCATCTTGAGGGGGGCTTCACGCTTAGATGCCTTCAGCGTTTATCCCTTCCCGACTTGGCTACTCTGCTATGCCTTTGGTAAGTACAACAGATACACCAGCGGTCCGTCCATCCCGGTCCTCTCGTACTAAGGACAGCTCTCAAATATCCTCCGCCCGCGCCGGATAGGGACCGAACTGTCTCACGACGTTCTGAACCCAGCTCGCGTACCGCTTTAATGGGCGAACAGCCCAACCCTTGGGACCTGCTACAGCCCCAGGATGCGATGAGCCGACATCGAGGTGCCAAACCACTCCGTCGATGTGAACTCTTGGGAGTGATAAGCCTGTTATCCCCAGGGTAGCTTTTATCCGTTGAGCGATGGCAATCCCACTTTATACCACCGGATCACTAAGTCCTACTTTCGTACCTGCTCCACCCGTCGGTGTCGCAGTCAAGCTCCCTTCTGCCTTTGCACTCTTCAAATGGTTTCCAACCATTCTGAGGGAACCTTTGAGCGCCTCCGATACCCTTTCGGAGGCGACCGCCCCAGTCAAACTCCCCGCCTGACATTGTCCCATTGCCAGTTCATGGCAACTGGTTAGAAACCCAGTACTACAGGGGTGGTATCCCAACAGCGACTCCGACAAGACTGGCGTCCTGTCCTCTTCGTCTCCCACCTATCCTGTACATGCAACACCGGACCCCAGTGCCAAACTGGAGTAAAGCTCCATGGGGTCTTTCCGTCCTGGCGCGGGTAGCCAGCATCTTCACTGGCACTTCAATTTCACCGGATGCATTGCCGAGACAGCGCTCAAATCATTACGCCTTTCGTGCGGGTCGGAACTTACCCGACAAGGAATTTCGCTACCTTAGGACCGTTATAGTTACGGCCGCCGTTTACTGGGGCTTAAATTCAAAGCTTCGCCGAAGCTAACCTCTCCTCTTAACCTTCCAGCACCGGGCAGGCGTCAGCCCATATACCTCACCTTTCGGTTTCGCATAGACCTGTGTTTTTGCTAAACAGTTGCTTGAGCCTATTCTCTGCGGCCTGCTCTCGCAGGCACCCCTTCTCCCTAAGTTACGGAGCCATTTTGCCGAGTTCCTTGGCAATACTTCTCCCGCCGGCCTTAGGATTCTCTCCTCATCCACCTGTGTCGGTTTACGGTACGGGCACGCATTACAATAGCAGCTTTTCTAGGCACATGGCTCACACGCTTTGCTACTTTATTTCGCTCCACATCACGTCTTCGGATTATACAACGGATTTGCCTATCGTACACCTACCTCGCTTGTACCGGGCTTTCCATTCCCGGCTCGTGCTTTCCACATGCGTCCCTACAGTTCTGATAATGCGTGGTACAGGAATCTAAACCTGTTATCCATCGCTTACGTCTTGCGACCTGTGCTTAGGCCCCGACTTACCCAGAGCAGATCAGCTTTACTCTGGAAACCTTAGATATTCGGCCTGAAGGATTCTCACCTTCCTCTCGCTACTCATTCCGGCATTCTCTCTTCTTACCAATCCACTGCTCCTTCCGGTACAGCTTCGCCCCGGTAAGAATGCTCCTCTACCACTCGCATTAGGCGAGTCCACAGCTTCGGTGTTGTGTTTTAGCCCCGGACATTTTCGGCGCAGGGCCTCTCGACTAGTGAGCTATTACGCACTCTTTCAATGAATGGCTGCTTCTAAGCCAACGTCCTAGTTGTCTTAGAAACCCCACATCCTTTTCCACTTAACACATATTTTGGGACCTTAGCTGTTGGTCTGGGCTCTTTCCTTTGACTACCCAACTTATCTCGGATAGTCTGACTCCCATACCATCTACACGGCATTCGGAGTTTGATATGCCTTGGTAAGCTTTGACGCCCCCTAGGCAATTCAGTGCTCTACCTCCATAAGACTCTCATGAGGCTAGCCCTAAAGCTATTTCGAGGAGAACCAGCTATCTCCGGGTTCGATTGAATTTCTCCCTATCCACACCTCATCCCCACCCTTTTCAACGGATGTGGGTTCGGTCCTCCATTTCCTTTTACGGCAACTTCAACCTGGACATGGATAGGTCACCCGGTTTCGGGTCTGCCCCATCCGACTTTACGCCCAGTTAAGACTCGGTTTCCCTACGGCTCCGCACCTTGTGCTTAACCTTGCCAGTGAGCGCAACTCGCCGGACCGTTCTACAAAAGTACGCGGTTGTTCATTTAAAGAACTTCCACAGCTTGTAAACACAGGGTTTCGTGTTCTTTCACCTCCTTTTCACCTTTCCTTCACAGTACTATGCGCTATCGGTCACTAAGTAGTATTTAGGCTTACGGGTGGTCCCCGCTCGTTCAGACAAGGTTTCTCGTGTCTCGATGTACTCTGGATTCCGCTCAGTCAGCTCTCCTTTCGCTTACGGGGCTTTCACCTCTCCGGCAGGCTTTCCCAAACCTTTCTGCTAGAATCACTGAATCTTAAATGCGGTCCGAACCCCGGAGTGCACGCACTCCGGTTTGGCTCCTTCGCGTTCGCTCGCCGCTACTAACGAAATCTCGGTTGTTTCTCTTCCTCCGGGTACTTAGATGTTTCAGTTCCCCGGGTTCCTCCATACGTTATGGATTGGCGTATGGATGATACGAGTTCTTCGTACCGGGTTTCCCCATTCAGACATCTGCGGATCAAGGATTATTTGCATCTCCCGCAGCTTTTCGCAGCTTATCACGTCTTTCATCGGCTCTTAGTGCCA
>SCPP01001564.1_pt1:0-152500 | contig 304568 bp, 411 predicted proteins | sample 6106811 | NCBI WGS metagenome assembly SCPP01 (sample SAMN10720449, study PRJNA508395) | human gut metagenome | isolation source: Participant 2 stool, 15 month | host: Homo sapiens | collected 2018 | reverse complement strand
TATATATATTTTTTTCTCATTGTTTTACACAACTATATATTGTATTTACATACTTATCCACATACCATCTATTGCTTATGTACTTTTCTCTTTTATGCATTATTACACCGGTTTAAGCTACAGTATATTTTCTATCAGCTTTATGACAGGATTGTTTTCATACAGATACTTAAGCATCATAGAATCATTTATATATGCTGTCATTGTCTGTCCTATTTCAGATGCGGCAAATAATGATGTCAGGGCAAGGAGCAGCCATACGATGACCATTCCCTTAATAAAACCTACTGCAAAGCCTGCAATCCGGTTCACAGTGCCAATAACAGGCACCCTTTCTATTTTTCTGATGATGTGACGGACTATGTATGCCACTATTCCCAACAAAAAAAATACTATAAAAAAAGACAAACCTGTCATAATGGCATTTGTAAGCTGTGCGGATATGGTGTCGTATGCTCCGGATTGCTGCAGCAATATGTTTGCCATATCAAAATCGCCTGTGGCTTTTGTCCCTGTGCAGCTATTTGTTTTCAATACCGTTTAAAATTACGGGCTCTATTCCTGTCTGTGATAATATCTGATCCCTGACATATGGGGCTGCCATGGTTGATGCTGCAAGCATTACTATCCAGGCTGCAAGCGAATATACCATACGAAGCACACCTCTTGTGTAGCCTCTCACCACATTCCACGCAATAATACATATTACCGCAATTAACAGCCAATTCATTTCAGTCTCACCTCGTCCATTGCGCCGTCATAGATGAAGATATAGTTATTCATACCCGATTTATACATCACCTTGTACAACTTGTTGTCAAATGTATGATAGAATTTCTTAACTCCGTGTATGGTGTATATCTCACAGGCTGTGTCTCCTGTGACGCACACCTCGTTATTGCTGTCAAACTCTATACTATTGTAGGCAATAGCTGTGTCGTTTTCCATAAGCATCTTACCGTTAAAATCATAAAGCTTGATATGACTTGTGCAATTTTTATCATTGTTGGAGTATGCTACTCCTATATATTTATTATTGTAAAATACGCTGTCTATCAGCTTTTCCAGCTTAATAGTCTGCTTGAGCTTTGGCTTCTGGCTTCCGTCAAATACCATAATATTCTGATCTGAAACTGCTATCATCCTGCTGTCGGAAACATATGCTATTTCAGGTATGAGCTGATTCTCATACTTGTAGGTGCCGACATTGTTGTCTATCTCATTTTGTCCTACTGATCCAAAATTGTAAAAGGATATAACGCTGTCCGTCTTTCCTCCGGAGACATCTATCATATCTACAGCCAGTTTTTTAGCATCATATGAAAGAGCTATATCAACAGGTATGTTCTTCTGTTCTCCGAAAAACTCACCACTTGCCAGCTCTTTTCCGTTTACATCATACAGCTTTACATAATAATTTTCATTCTCACTGACAAGGACTGCCACTGTACCCTGGCTTGCTATGCAGGCTTTTATGATAGGCCACGATGTTCCTATTTCTTTTTACTCCATTCTTGTCCATGATATAGAGGTCTGTTCCACCCTGTCATAGATAGTCATAAAGCTTTCGCATGTGACTACCTGTGGCGATGACATCTCAAATGCCTGGTTCCATATACGGTTTCCGTCTGAGTCTGTATACAATACACCATCATTGCTGTACTCCACTACCGCTCCGCAGAAATCCACGAACGACACCGCACTCTTGTCCTTCTGCTCCACGCTGTTTTGACGTCAAATGACTTGTAGGTGCGCAGCGCCATCCACAACCATACTATAAGAAATAAAGCCACGACTGCTGCCACGACTATTATTATTCTTTTGCTATTTTTCTTCTATGCTTTCGTATTTTCTCCTCGAGCTCGTCCAAATCGGTCTCGACAGTTTTAAAGTCTGATTTCTGTGCCATAATCTTATCCTTTTGTCTACTTCCAAAGTGTTTGTTACTTGTCAGTATACCATTCACCGGATATTTTTCCACTGGAATTAAATCTTCTTCTGTGGACATGGCAGGAAGTGTCTCCTTTTTGTCTATTGTGCCACTCATTCCAGCGCCGGCTTTAAGCCCGATAAGCACTATAAGCACTGCTATCGCTGCAATCATCACTACAGATGCAAACGAACCCTTGCGCGGTTCTTTTCCTGCCTCCATGGCTTTTCTATACCGGCCGCGTTCTTTCGATATGCTGCCAAATTCCTCAGGAAACGACACATTGATTCTGTCATCTGCCGAAGCTCTTCTATGTATCCGGCTGTAGCTGCTTTGGGCCGCTGTGTCAGTGTCCTCATACCGGCTGCTGCTTTTATTATTGTCATCGTCATTACTATAACTGTCTATTTTATTATTGTTGTTTGCATTACTATAGTTGCAGGTTTTATTGCAGGTGTCAGTTTCATTATAGCTGTCAGCACTATCACAATGCTCATTCATGCGGTAATATACAAAAAATCCTGTCTTTTTCTTCAGATGATTATTCTTTTTGATAAAGAAGTTTTCCTCCTGCTCGGTCCTGTTCAAAAGGAACATAAGCTGATGAGCGCCGCCAAAGTGCTCCCTGTGTATATTTTCAAGCATTGGTGTTGGCTCAGCCGGAAAATCCTCCTGCCTGAATGCCCATCCGACAATAATCAGCTCCTCGTAGCTTTTCTTTATCTCCGCAAACACTCTGCTCCATACCTTGTTGGTCCAAAGAGGCGCATTTTTGTCAAACTCCATATCATACACTGCAATCGCCGCCTCCACAAATGTGGCATACCTGCCTCCGCTGCTCTCCGTATGCCCCATGAGTACAAAAACCTCTTTATCCTTAAAGCCCTCAGTCTTTATGCGCTTGTACGCTTTCTCCGATATGTAAACCCGGCCCTCATCCGCCGGTGTGCCAATCTGCTTGACGTTGTTCGTCACAATATCTATCATGCCAGCCTCCTTTTTCGGTCAGCATAGCACTTGCAGATTGTAAATTTATGCAATATTATGCGATTATAAATATATATTGTATTAAATGCCATAAATCACACTTAAAATAGCCGTCAAGCCGCATCCCCCAAAAATAATTTACCAATTACACATAATCCGTCAGTACACTGTCAAATTATTTAGTTAATCACTAATGAAAAAAGGACGCATGAACCCATGCGCCCGACTTTTCCCATATGAAGCAGTCAATTGCTTCGCACTCGACACCCTATAATCCACCGGAAAGCGTACAGTATATTCTGAAGAAAACAATATGAACTGCCGCAGGGTTCCATTATGTAAAATAGCAAGAATGACTAAACTCATTCCACACGCTATCCACAAGAAATCCTGCGGCTGACTTCATATTTTTTCTGAGGAATATACTGTATGCTGCACCGGTGAACACAGCCTCCAAGTGCGAAGCACATAAAACCCACTACTTCATATAATTCTTTACTTTGTTGTAGATGCCCTCTGCATCCAGTCCATACTTGTGGATAAGCTCCACTGCCGGTCCTGACTCGCCGAAGCGGTCCTCTACACCGATACGCAGAAGCTTTGCAGGCTGCTCCTCACAGAGTACCTCTGCCACAGCACTTCCGAGTCCTCCATTGATAGAGTGCTCCTCTACTGTGACTGCCTTGCCTGTCTTTGATACAGATTTAACAATCAGCTCTCTGTCGATTGGCTTGATTGTATGGATATTGATAACCTCAGCATCTATGCCGTCTGCTGCGAGCATTTTTGCTGCCTCAAGTGTCTCTGATACCTCAAGTCCTGTTGCAAATATAGATACATCCTTGCCTTCCTTGAGTACAATACCCTTTCCGATTTCAAACTTGTAGTCCGGTGTGTCGTTGATTACAGGCACTGCAAGTCTGCCGAATCTAAGGTATACAGGGCCTACATGGTCGTATGCTGCATTTACTGCGGCTCTTGCCTCCACATCGTCTGATGGGTTTATTACAACCATGCCCGGATTTCTCTCATGAGTGAAAGGTCCTCGAGGCACTGATGTGTTGCTCCATCTTCTCCTACAGAGATTCCGGCATGTGTTGCACCAATCTTTACATTGAGATGAGGATATCCGATTGAGTTTCTTACCTGGTCATAGTTTCTGCCTGCTGCAAACATGGCAAATGAGCTGATAAAAGGCACCTTGCCGCATGTAGCAAGTCCTGCTGCGATACCTGTCATATTGCACTCTGCGATTCCGCAGTCCCAGTGACGCTCAGGAAACTCCTTTGGAATATACAGGTCTTTGTGGCGCCTGCAAGGTCAGCATCAAGTACAATAAGGTCATCGTGTGCTTTTCCAAGCTCTACGAGTGCATTACCGTAGCTGTCTCTTGTTGCGATCTTCTTTACTTCTGACATAATGCTTCACCTGCTTTCTCTAATTCTGCCATTGCGATTTCATACTCCTCGTCATTTGAGCCTTTCCATGCCATCCTGCGGCATTTTCCATGAATGATACGCCCTTGCCCTTTACAGTCTTTGCGATAATGGCTGTAGGCATGCCCTTTGTCTCACGAGCTTCCTTGAAGGCTGCCCTGATCTGGTCGAAATCGTTGCCATCGATGTTGATTACATGGAAATTAAATGCCTCAAACTTCTTATCGATTGGGTATGGTGAGCATACGTCCTCAACAGAACCGTCTATCTGGAGATTGTTGTTGTCAACGATGACTACGAGGTTGTCGAGCTTGCGGTGGCCTGCCCACATGGCTGCCTCCCAGATCTGTCCCTCCGAATCTCGCCGTCTCCTGTGAGTGTGTATACACGGTAATCCTTCTTGTCATATTTTCCTGCTGCAGCCATTCCTACTGCGACAGATACGCCCTGTCCCAGAGATCCGCTTGACATATCAATGCCAGGGATGTGCTTCATATCAGGATGTCCCTGCAGATATGAGCCTGTATGACGGAGTGTCTTTAAATCCTCCTTTGGAAAATATCCCTTCTCTGCAAGTGTAGAGTAAAGTCCCGGTGCTACGTGTCCCTTTGAGAGCACGAAACGGTCCCTGTCCTCCCATTTAGGATTGGCAGGGTCTACATTCATCTCCTCAAAATACAGATATGTAAAATATCTGCTGATGAAAGTGATCCGCCCGGATGTCCGGATTTGGCAGCGTGCACTGCTGTCACAAGGTCCTTGCGAATTTCATTCGCCATCTTCTCAAGTTCAAGATTGTTCATGATGTCTCCTTCTATCATTTATATCTCTGTTCTTCCCTGAAGCGCCCTAAGCAGGGTCACCTCGTCAATATATTCCAAATCGCCTCCTACGGGAACTCCGCTTGCGATTCGTGTCACTTTGATGCCGGTAGGCTTGATGAGCTTGCTGATATACATGGCAGTAGTCTCCCCCTCCAGGCTTGAATTGGTCGCTATAATGACCTCGTCTACATCTTTTTCAAGGCGTACCATGAGCTCCTTCAGACGGATATCCGCCGGACCTATGCCAAGCATGGGTGAAATTGCGCCACCCAGCACATGATACACGCCCTCATATTTACCGGTCTTTTCGTATGCCACAAGATCCCTCGTATTCTCAACAACCATGATGGTCTTGTGGTCTCTTGCCGCATCCTTGCAGATGGGGCATAGCTCGTCATCTGTGAGTGTATAGCAGCATTTGCAGTATCTGACATGCTCCTTCGCATCGATTATGGCGTCAGAGAGCGATTTTGCCTGCTCCTTTGGCATATTTATGATATGAAATGCCAGTCTCTGCGCTGTCTTGGCTCCGATTCCCGGAAGCTGTGACAGCTCCTCTATTAATTTTGATATCTCACTGCTGTAAAAATCCATTAAAACAGACCGCCACCCAGGCCACCGGTAATTTTGGACATAGATGCCTGTGACTGCTCATCAATCTGGCGAAGCGCCTCATTGGTTGCTGCCATGATGAGATCCTCGAGCATCTCGATATCGTCAGGATCCACTACCTCCTCAGATAATTTGACCTTTGTGATTTCCTTTTTTCCAGAAACAGTGACTTCGACTGCTCCGCCGCCTGCCTTTGCTGTAACCTCAGCATCCTCGCTGCTTCTGAGCCTCCTCCATCTGACGCTGCATCTTCTGCGCCTGTTTCATAAGATTGTTCATGTTTCCCGGCATTCCTCCAGGGAATCCACCTCTTCTTGCCATTCTGGCGTCCTCCTTGTTTTTGATGGGCTAATCCCAGCCCTGTTTATAACTTAGTTTTCTTCCTCTATATCAAAATTTATCATATCTGTCAAGTCCACAACCGCTTCCTTTGCGCTGACTGCGGAATTATTTTTCTTGACCGTCACCTCGACTTTTTTGCCTATACGCTTTTCTATAAGCGAAGCCAGCGTATCCATACAGCCTGCACGGTTTTCAGAGAGATACTCATATGCATTCTCATCATCAAACATTAAAATCAAGTCAGAGGAATTTCCCAGCGATGTCACAGCCTTGTTCAGATAAACCTTTGATGTTGCTCCCATCTCCGAAAGTATGGATTTCCAGTGCTTCATGAGCTCTGAGATATCCTGTGGTATTGCTTTGGGAAGCTCCTTTTTCACTATAGGCTTGCTTGCTGCGGCCTGCTGCATATCCTGTGTCTGCGCAGCCTGTGCCGCTACAGGTATACCCTTTTCAAGCTTTTCTCTATGCTGTTTATGCGGTCAAGCACCGAATCATAGCTCTTTTCCATCTGCGGCCTGCACAGCTTTATTATGGCTATCTCGACCATAATACGCTTTTGCGATGCAAACTTTACCTGGCTGGACAGCTCGGAAAATACCCTGATATACCTGATGAGTGTCTCAGGCTTTACAAGCGCTGCCTCTTCCTTAAGTGCCTCAAGATTGTCCTTGGAGATGTCGAGCACCTCCTCCATATCGTCGGAGCTCTGCAAAAGCAAAAGATTCCTCATATACCATGTGAAATCATTGACAAGCTGCGACAGCTCCCTGCCATCATCTATGAGCTCGCCCAGTATGCGGATTGCACCTGTCACATCCTCGTCGAGTATGCGCCTTAAGAGCCTTGAAAACACCTCTGTGTCCACCGCTCCAAGCACCTCGAGCACATTTTCATAGGTGAGTTTCTCACCCAGATGGAAAGCAATGCACTGGTCCAGAAGGCTTAACGCATCTCGCATGGAGCCGTCTCCTGCCTTGGCCACGTACCTTATGGCGCGCTCCTCAACCTCCACCTGCTCCTGCTCCATCAAATCGCTGAGTCTGGATGCAATCGTATCTATGGAAATCCTGTGGAAATCATAGCGCTGGCATCTGGACAGGATAGTAATGGGTATCTTGTGTGCCTCGGTGGTCGCCAGTATAAATATAACGTAGCTCGGCGGCTCCTCAAGTGTTTTTAAAAGTGCATTGAAGGCTCCTGCCGAAAGCATATGCACCTCGTCGATGATATAGACCTTGTACCTGCCCTCTGTCGGGCGGTATGTGACCTCCTCACGAATCTGTCTGATATTGTCCACGCCGTTGTTTGACGCTGCATCTATCTCTATGACATTCATGGATGAGCCCTCAGTGATTGCCCTGCACGACGGACATTCGCCACATGGGCTTCCGTCTACAGGGTGCTCACAGTTGACTGCCTTTGCAAATATCTTGGCCACAGTGGTCTTTCCTGTACCTCTCGTGCCGCAAAATAAATAGGCATGCCCTATTCTGTCAGCTTTTATCTGATTTTTCAGTGTTGTTACAATGTGTTCCTGTCCCTTTACGTCCTCAAACTCCTGTGGACGGAACTTACGGTATAGGGCCTGATAAGACACGCCTTTTCACCTTCCTTATATCTAATATTGCTGCTTAATCTCCGAAGCAGATACCGGTGCGCTTTGCTTCCTTGATCATCTGGCTCTTTGGATCTACAGTCTTAAGCTTTCCTGCTACGTCGGCAAGCGGAACCCTCTTTGTCTGTCCGTTTACCATGGCTATCATGCAGCCGTAATCCTCATCCATGATGGCCTTTGCTGCTGCTGAGCCAAGACGTGTACAAAGCACTCTGTCGTAAGGACACGGGCTGCCGCCTCGCTGTGTATGTCCCGGAACTGCCACTCTGACCTCAAGACCGAGTCTTTCGCTGATGCGGTCTGCAACCTCGTATGATACTGACGGGTATTTGCTCTTTGCAAGCTTCTTCTTGTATTCCTTTTGAAAGGGCTGCATCCTCCTTGGAGATGGCTCCCTCTGCTACTGCAAGAATGGTAAAGCCCTTGCCCTCCTTTGTTCTCTTGTGGATGGCATCTACGACCTTGTCAATATCGTATGGTATCTCAGGAAGCAGAATGATGTCTGCACCGCCCGCAACACCTGCGTACAGTGTGAGCCAGCCTACCTTGTGGCCCATAACTTCAACTAAGAATACACGGTTGTGGGATGCTGCGGTTGTGTGGATACGGTCGATTGCATCTGTAGCTATATTGATCGCGCTCTGGAAGCCAAAGGTCACATCTGTGCCGTAGATATCATTGTCGATTGTCTTTGGCAGATGAATGATATTAAGTCCCTCTTCCCTGAGAAGATTGGCTGTCTTTTGTGTGCCGTTTCCGCCCAGGATAACGAGACAGTCAAGACCAAGCTTCTTGTATGTATTTTCATGGCTGCGACCTTGTCCAGTCCGTGCTCATCCGGCACTCTCATAAGCTTAAAAGGCTGTCTTGATGAGCCGAGTATTGTGCCGCCCTTTGTCAGGATGCCCGAAAAATCCTTTGATGTGAGTATTCTGTAGTTCTCATATATGAGTCCCTTGTACCCGTTCTCAAAGCCGTAAATCTCAAGCTCGTCGACATTGTGTGCCAGCGCCTTTACAACGCCTCTCATGGTTGCGTTCAGTGCCTGGCAGTCTCCGCTGGTAAGCATTCCAATTTTCTTCATTGCTGCTTCCTCCTTATGCATTATTATGATTGTCTTTTATTATGCTAATCCCTGTACTCCTTATCCTTCTCCTCCTCGCGGAGCCTGTCCTCCTCATTCATGAGCTTTCTGAAAATACGCTCAAAAATAAACTCATAGGTGAGTGCTACGCCGACAGGAAGTATGAAAACGAGTGGAATAATAATCCATGCAAGTATAAGTGATACCACAAGTATCACTATGACCAATAATGTCCACGGCAGGTTGGCGATAAGAATGAGTATTGTATTCTTAAGGGTTATCTTTGTGACCTGCTCAAATCGTGAAATATACGCTGATGTGTATATGGCCCAGGCTGCGGCGATAAGTGCCATTATGATGAACACGATGGAGAAGGCTCCCCACTGATTGCCTGTCTTAAGACCTGACCATGTAATATAAATATCTCCCAAAAGCACGATAAGTATTATAAGCTGTACCAGCCATGCCTTGGTGGCCTGCTTGAAATTTACCTTAAACGCATGCCAGTAGCCTCTCCACACATAGCCCTCATCGCGATGGATGACACGGCGCGATGTATCGTAAAGTGCTGTGGATGCCGCTCCTATTGTAAAAACAGGTATGCATGATATGATCCAGCAAAAGCTCAAAATAACCATATCTACCAGTTTGTTTAATGCTCTGAAAAATTTGTTGTCTATGTTGAAAATGCCCATAATGCCCTCCTATATCCTGTGGTGCTCTCTGTTTTGTTCTCTCTTTTTCTCATAGCGTTCTTCACGCTGCCTCTTCCTCTCCTCGTGTGAGGCGTTCCTTTTTCCTGCCGATATAGATATTCCACTTAAGATATGCCTCCTGGGCATTTCTTGACTTGTAGATGATATTTTTCTCCTCACCTACTATATCTGTGATGCTGTACCAGCCTTTATCGTACATGAACTCTGACTGCTTATCATCGAAGTCCTTGGTTCCCAGCACAAATTTGTGTATTGCATGCTGCTGTCCCATGTAATCCTGTCCTCCTTGTTGTAATTTTATTTTATAGCCACCTTGTCCAGTACATAGTCAACTGCCTGCCTAAGGTGCTTATCCTTCTCATACTGCTCAGTTTCCTTAAGCTTTAAAGCTTCTTCTCCGGTGAACATATCACGCAGTACCACCCTGTGGTGCTCTACCGGTATATATGACACCTTGTCCTCAAACACAGGCTTGAGCACATAGTACGGCACCGCCTTTTCTCTCTTAGATGCCGCAAGCGATACTATGTTGTCAACCACGCATACGCCAAGGGTTTCACTATATATAATCTGTTTCTTTTGAAACATGCTTTTACCTCCGTATTTACATACACATCTATAATATCACAGACAGCGTTCTTTTTCAAAAACATTTTATCTGGCATTTATTTTTTTATCTTTCTGGTCATAGAAATGTGGTCAGACGCATGTATACTTTTGTCATCGGCTGTACATTTGTGATGCGGCAGTCACCTGTAACATACGCTTTCATAATTCCTTAGCCTAGTGGGAGTAAATGCCGCCTCAAACAGAGTTTATCAAGCGCAAAAAATCAAACGCGCTATTTACATTTGTCACATGCTCCGTGCTGTGTTGCTTGAACGAGTATTTTTTGCGCTCACTTTTGTTTGATGCGGCATGTAACCCCCACACGGCACGTCATAAATCAAGCGTATGTCACAGGTGACTGCCACACCACAAGTGTACCGCCACAAATGAACATAAAAAATCAAGCAAAAAAATTTGGAGGATATATGAAGAAAGCAGCCGTTTTTAACGATTTGTCCGGCTTTGGAAAATGCTCTCTGACCGCCGCAATTCCGGTACTGTCCGCGCAGGGCGTACAGTGCTGTCCCATGGCATCAGCAGTGCTGACAAACCAGACAGGATATGAATATCATAAATGCACAGACCTGACAACCATGATTAAGGACTACATCGACAACTGGCAGAAAAACAATGCCCATTTTGACGGCATTTACAGCGGTTTCATGACAGGCTCAAAGCAGATTGAGCTTTTTATGGATTTTTTGGATGTATTTTATGAGGAAAACACGATGCTGCTCGTGGACCCTGTGATGGGCGATGACGGCAGAACCTACGGCATATACTCTGCCGCTCTTTGATGGCATGAAGGCGCTTTCCAGGAAGGCCGATGTCATCACACCAAATCTGACCGAGGCATGCCTTTTGGCAGACTATGATATCGAGAAGGTTTACAGTGACACGAGAAAGGATGTGCTCCTGCCTCTTGCGACAGAGATAAGTGAGAAGCTGCGATGTCTGTCCGGCAAAAATCAGGATGTAATCATCACCGGTATCAAATGCAGGGATGATAAGTCACCCTTTATCTACAATCTCGTGACCACCGCAAATGGTACTACAACCCACAGATCACACTTTTTCGACGTGAGCTTTTCCGGCACCGGCGATCTGTTTGCATCTGTTATATGCGGAAGCAGGCTGAACGGATTTTCCACAGAGGAGGCCGCTGAGCGCGCCGGAAAATTCCTGTATGACAGCATCGCAGATACCATGAATGATGACACCGCACCGAATGACGGAGTGAATTTCGAGAAGTTTTTGCGGGAGCTGATGTGATGTTTATGTGATTCTTATCACCCTTTGCAGAAAATTTATCGAATTGTCAGTTGACCTCTTAAGTTAGGCTTAACACAAAACAAAGGAGAACATATTTTTATGAACTCACAGGTTAAAAAACTCACATTTACTGCCCTCATGGCAGCCATGATTACTATTTTACAGCATATATATGCCACATTCCGGTTGGACAGAATGGCGGATATATTCATTTTGGCGATAGCCTTATCTATATCGCAGCGTGCCTCCTTCCATGGCCGTATGCAATGACAGCCGCAGCTATCGGCGGTGGCATGGCAGATTTGCTGACCGCACCTATCTGGGCGCCTGCAACAATCATCATAAAGGCACTCATATCCATCCCGTTTACCAACAAATCAGATAAAATTGTGACCGTGAGAAATGTAGTATCGACAATCATAGCTTTCGCAATTTCCGCAACCGGCTATGCCATTGCAGAGGCCTTTATCACATATGGCTTCACAAAGCAGGCCTTCACCGGTCTCATCGCAATAATTCCGGTTTCTGTTCCGGGAAGCTGTATACAAAGCGGTGGAAGTGCTATAATATTTGTTATTCTTGGACTGGTACTTGATAAAATCGGATTCAAGAGAAGATTTTTCACATTGGAGGAGACTAAATAATGGCTGATATAATCTATACATATAAGAACGAAGTTTATGCAAATATCACAAATAAATGCGACTGCGCTTGTACATTCTGTATACGCTCTCAGAAGGATGCCATTGGCGATGCAACAACGCTCTGGCACAAAGTTGATCCGACATACAACGAAATAATCGCCGCAATTGATGCATTTGATTTTACAGGCTATGAGGAATTCGTCTTCTGCGGCTACGGTGAACCAACCTGCGCGCTGGATATCCTTGAGAAAACAGCTAAATATGTGAAGGAAAAGTATAAGCTTCCTATCCGCGTAAACACGAACGGTCTTGAAATCTCTACCACGGACGCGATATCGTCCCGGAGTTTGCTTAATATGTGGATTCTGTTTCCATCAGCTTGAATGCTGCAAATGCCGAGGAATACAATAAGGTCACAAGACCAACCTTTGACAATGCTTATGAGGCTATGCTGGATTTTGCTGAGGAATGCAACCGCATGATCAAGCATACACAGCTTTCCATCGTGGATGTACTCCCTGAGGAGGATATAAAGACTTGTCAGCAGATTGCTGATGAGAGGGTATTCATCTGAAGATACGTCATTTTCGAATTAGAATAGAGTAAAAATACCCATTTTCCATTATAGAATATAGTTATAATGGAAAATGGGTATTTATATTGCTTCATTGTCAGTTAAGAACTTCTCCTTTATTCACTATCCTTCTCCCTTTCTTTTTCATCTTCATAAACATATTATCCCATTCAGTTTCATCGACCCACTCGTCATCAGATGCTATCATAGCCTTGCCTGCTTAGCTTCCATTGTAAAGAAATTAGTCATGTTGCACTATCTCTCAATCTTACCCCAAAAATAATTGCAGATACCATCAATATTCCCGTAAGTCCATAGTACACTATTCGAATACTAAATATATTCAAAAGTCCTCCAACAATAAGAGAGCCTACTGTTCTTGAAATAAGAATTGTAAATCTTGCTGTCGTGAAAGTCCTTCCTACTATCTCCGGGCTGCTTTCCACCTGTATTTCGGTCTTAAATCCCAGCGGGCAGAATGTTGATGTCATACCAACAAGTCCTGCTCCAATAAAATACATCCAAATATTTGGTGAAATTCCTATCATTAAATAACTTAATGCTGCTGTAAAAAGTCCTAACGAAATTATGTTTTCGGGCTTTAATTTCTTTATTTTTCCAAGAATAAATGCTGAAGCCACCATCATTCCTAAACCTTCAACCATATTTCCAATTCCATACCAAGCTGATGACATTTTAAGGGTATCTTCTATCATCGTAATTTCAAGTGGTAATGCAATTCCTATGCATAGCATAAAAATATTCCAAAAAATTACAGTAGACAATATTCTCTCTTTTTGAAATATCTTAATATAGGTTCTCCATATTCCTTTTTTCCTATATATCTTTATATCCTTTTCCTCTGTACACTTTATGTCCTGCATACAATTCATTTGTATGAAACCATAAATTACTGCTGATATAATATACAATAATATATTGATTACTAGATTTATTCCAATATCGAATTTTGCAGCCAGAAATGATGCACAAATTGGTCCCATAATTAGTGATGCTGAATCAACAACATTCATTACCGAAGCCATCTTAAATATTTCTTCCTTAGAAAACACATCAACCATTAGCGCACTTGACGTACTGTGCTCAAATTCTAAAATTAAATTCATCAAAAAAGTAGTAAGATAAATACTCCAAACACTTCTATTATTTAACAAAACTAAACAAATTACAGCCTTTATAAAACCAGAAATTATCATCAATCTCTTTTTGTTATACCGGTCAATCATCTCACCCAGCATCAACATTACAAATGCTGGGAGAAATTGTGATACAAAAAATCCTCCGATTACAGCTACGGACTCTGTCATGTTGTATAAATAAATTACAATTCCTACATCGTAAACATATCCTGCAAAACCTGACAGAAATTTTGCAGTTGATAACATTGTAAGATTTTTATAAATACTCATATTTTCTTTATTTGTCATATATAAGATTCCTCACACATCAAATGGGCTGCCATTTGACAGCCCTTTGATTTAACTAATACTCTTTGAAGTTACCTAAGCCATATACTTCCGTATAGCTTTCTGATTTTTGACCGGTCTGTGCACTTGCCAACATCATCTTTTCATTCCTCCTCTCAATTAAACTATATTTATGGTTATCTTCCTGGTAAATTACAGGAATAGTGCCATCTAATGAGTAACAACACATAATTAATGCCATAGATTTAAATATTCACTTGTATTTTTATTTATTTGGCTAAATTTATTTTCTCCAAGCTCTGGGTACTCTACTAAAATCCAAAATATTTTTTCCATTGCTTTTTTCCACTCACTGCAATAAGGATATTTTGCCTTCACATCATTCGTCACTTGAAAAGTCTCTCCTCTACAACGTCCACCACACAGAAACTTTATATTACATTTCGCACAGTCTTCATTTATCTGAGAAATATTTAATGTTTGAAATTCTTTTCTTATATCTGATTTTTCATACTTTTCTTTAAAATCTTCGTCAAAAATGTTACAAAACTCAAACTGTCCATCGTATAAATTTAGGCATGGATATATGCCTCCATCTGGAGCTATCGTCAAAGTTATTACTCCAGCTCCACAGGCAACCATTTTTTGTGAAAAACGTGCTCCCATAACCAATCCCATAAATGAAGTTTCATCCAAGACATCTATAATATCAGGTCTTTTTTTTATTAGCTTGTACATTATATCCACAAATTCGTCTAATGGCACCCTCTCCATTTGCCCCACAGCTCTCCCCATATTCATAAGTGAAATCAATCTTACTTTTTAATATTGTTGTTTATTGCAAAATCAAAGTACTCTTCTAATTTATTAATATTTCCTCTGTGATACACTAAATTTGTTTGTATATCTACACAATATTTATTTAATAATCTTATTGCCGATATTACACTATCCCATGTTCCTTTGCCTCTCACAAACTCATGACTCTCTCTATCTGTGCCATCCAAAGATATTTGCACATTTATATTATTTTTCTTTGCCATCCTTGCAAATGCCTCGTCTACCAAAGTACCATTTGTGGATAAGCCAACTTTGAATCCTAATGATCGTGCATATTCCACTAACTCTGGAAATTTTTCTCCACACAATGGTTCTCCACCCAAAAAAGATAATCCCTTTTCTTTTTCATCCATGATTAAAAGACATCTGTCCAATGCTTTCTTAGCTTTATCCAAAGACATGCTTTCAAGATTTTGATTGGGCATATCAGCTACACAACAATGCCTGCATCTTAAATTACATCTCATTGTTTGTAAAAATCGTAATCTTATTTGGTTTTAATACTTTTCTATTTGTTACTACATTCCCCTTTAATGTCGAATGTAAAACATTACTTTCTTCCAGTGGTAAAAAGAATTTGTTAATTTCCTCTACTTGTTCTTTTTCCGATTTTCCATAAAGTTTCTGTGCCACTTTAACTTTATCACCGTTTTTTCTCATTTCCTCTAATGCTTTAAATCCAGTTTCTGTGACCGCAATCCAAAATGGAACATTTGGAAAAATAACTATTCTATTTTTTCCTCTAACTGAAAATGTTTCGTAATCTTCAAGTACCAACTTATCTTTCTGCATTACATAAATGTTTCCTTCCGAATACTATTATTTTATATTTTTATAATCAACGATTACTTTCATTTGAAATAATACTCTTACTAAAACAAAAAGACCATAGCAAATCCGTTTAATTATGATTAACCGAATACGTTATGGTCTTTTATAATAATTTTAGCAATACTTATAACATTATTTTTTTATGAAAGGACAACCATTATGAAATTTTCTAAATTAAAAAAACATTTATTAATTGGCATACTTTTATGTTACATCATTTCAACAACAAAACCTTTAAATCCAAATTCATCATCATATATTAATAATACATCAGATGAATGCGAAAATGATATTGAACTCTTATATGATTTAGAAAATCCTTATTAATCAAATTGTTCATATCTTCTTTTTATTATTTCAAGGTTTCTTTTATTTTCAGGATAAGCCTGACAAAGCTGATATGCAGTCCAGATATACAGCTTTGCCAGACGCTTTTCTTCATCATTTCCTTTTATTTGCAGGCTGCATCCAATATTATAATAGAAATTGTAAAGATAATTCATCTTATTTTCTGCCAGCCCTCTTTTTATTGCTTTAAAGCAAATTTCCATACTTTTCTCATGTTCTCCCATTACCCCAAGAATATTCGAATAGCCTATATAAATCAAATATATCGGTTTAGTATCATTTACCATATCAGCACGCTCAAAATATATTATCAAGTTTTCATAAAAGACTCAGGCCTTATCCAGCTTTCCTAAAAGCTTATAAAAAATAGCGATTTCATGTAAAATAATAATCTCTGTTTCACGATAAATTCTGTTCATATTAAATTCTTCTGTATTAATATTTCCACATGTGTATGACCAAGCCTCCTCAAGTTTTTCAATAACCTGTCTTTCATTAATCATTCCCTGCTCATATTGGATAATTGTTTCCACCCATTGCAGATACTGTCGGTTTTCAAAATAATCCAAATTGAAATTATTATTTTGAATAAGGTTGTTTTTTATTCTCTCTGCTTCTTCCCAATCATGCTGTTCAATCGCTTTATTCAGCTTTTCACTCTCATCTTCGACTTCTAAAAGACTTGTTTCCAACTGAAAAATGAATGTACTGCCCTTTTCCCCCATCTTTTCCATAAGGCGCAAAATTTACTATCTGAAGGATCAATTTTCCCGCTTTCATATCTGGAAAGAGTTACAGGATCACATACCGACTCAGAAAGTTCCTCTTGAGTTATTCCAAGCGACTTTCTAGTATATTTTATAATTGCTGACTTGCTGTATTCTCCCATAAATTTAATCCCTCTTTTGTAAATTTTCCGTTCTCTCCCATTGCCATAAGTTTTAATGCCAGTTGTAAATTTTCATTTGTTTTCTTAGCTATTCCAAGTCTTGCACAAATGATTTCTTTTAATTCTAAAACCTCATATAAACAATCGTATTCATAATTTTCAATCAATACTTTTTCAGCCTGCAGGATAAGCTCATAACTTGCGCCATAATTATAAGCTTCAAATTCACATTGTGCCAAGCGATATAGTATACAAGGATAATATTCTTTCCATTTTTCTTTTCCTGCTGGTCTTTGCTCCATTTGATTTTTTAACATGCGAAAATAGGTACAGGCATCCTTCTTCTTTCCGTCTATATATAGAAATTTCCCAATCAAATAAAGCAACTCTGTCTCTGTATTAGTCAATAAAATATCCGTCTGATTTGCTACATTAGTTTCACTGCATTCCGTACATTTCAAAGCCTGCTCAAAAACATTGATTGCATCACTATATTTTTCTTCTCGTCCGAGAATAAGTCCCTTTTTAAGAAGAATATATTGTCTGTGCAGACGTTCCTTTTCCTGAACCTGTTTTTCATACTCCTGCAAGGCTTCCCGGCAAGCCTGAACATCTCTTTTTTCATATAATAATTTTTCAATTTGCGCACGCTTCATACTATATTCAAATTCCTGATCAGATGCAACAAATTCATATTTAGACGGCTGAAACCCAAGCCGTTCCAAAAGTGCATCCATCAAAAATTTATCCGGTATTCGTTCATCTGATTCATACCTTGACAATGCCATTACTGTACATAGTCCACGGCATACTTTCTGCTTTGAAAACTTTTGTTTTTCCCTGTTTTCACGAAGTATTCTGCCTAGTGTATTATTTTCCATTTTGCTCCATAGTGTTCTGAATGTTCTAAGTCACCAACAACCAGTTCAACTGGTAGTTTGATTAACCCTCTAAAGGGCTATGTTACTGCTCTTTTAAATAATTTTGTACTGCTTCATCTTTTCCCTTTTCATAACCTTTTTCATAATATATTATGGTTTTGATTATATTGTTATTACATGGTATGTGCAAGCTTTAGATAAAAAGTATATTAATCAAAAAACATTCGGGGGATAACATAGTATCACTGCACTATAGATACTCCCCAAGCATTTCACTAACACAATCTCTTATATTCAGTGCGGTTTTCCTTGCCATTGTCATATTTAATCCAATTTTTTGGGCAACCGCGAGAATATCATCCAGTTCCGGATTTACACCATTTCCATTTACCGTGGTAGCATGCTCTCCACCGATTGAATTACTGTAGGTGAGGTCATACGCCGGTGACAATTTCCAGCTACATTCATCTTCATCATACAGATAAGTAAAATTCTTCGAATGGTCATCCCTGTTATGCGCATACATTAAAGCACATAAGTCTATACAATTTTCACACTCTTCCATAGATTTGGTAAGCTGGAGTGTAAGCTGCATCAGAATATCATAATCGAGATTTGGTATTCTGTGAGATGTTTCTAAAAGCCCTCAAACGGATCTATCTTTGGTATAAAAACTTTTTTCTCCAAAGGCAGTGAAAAAGGGCTTATGGAAAATCCATTTGCCAGCCAGTTACTGTCATACTCAAACGCAGCCAGACGATTTTGGTACAAAGCAATCGTTCCGACGAGTCTTTCATGATAAAACTTCCAGCTTATTTAGTCTGTTCATTAATTACCTCCTCGATAGACGCAAAAGGCACATTATTAAACAAGTCTTCAAGTTCGTTCTCCACATCAAGGCTATAGCAATTTTGGTCAAAGATTGCAGGGATATCTCACCGCTCTGCTCAAATCGCTTAAGTGAACCAAGACTTACACCTGACCTTACAGCTAATTGCTTTTGAGTGATTTTCTTTCTTTTGCGCAAGCGTACTATCTTTTGTGCAATGTCGTTATTTATTTCTGTCCATGTTTTTTGATATAAGCTAATCATGCTAATATATTATCCCTTTTTGGCATTTTTATCAAGATATAACTAATATATTATCCCTAAATATTCATAACTCCAAAACCCAAAAATGTAAAGGTAAATAGTAACCCGAGAATCCAAAAACAAAGGAAAAAGTTTATGGTATTTTAAAGAATCAATTGAATTATATGCAAAAAAGACACCGCAGGGGTGTCTTATTCGCTATCATAATATACTTTATTAATCTTTGAAAAGATCAGTTGAGTAATATCTGTCTCCGCTGTCAGGAAGAAGTGCTACTACTGTCTTGCCCTTGAACTCCGGTCTCTTGGCTACCTCGATTGCTGCATAGAGAGCTGCTCTGAAGAAATACCTACAAGTACGCCCTCCTCTTTGCGATAATCTTTCCGTACTCAAATGATGCCTCATTTGATACAGGGATAATCATCATATACCTCTGTATTTAGTGTGTTTGGTACGAAGCCTGCTCCGATTCCCTGAATCTTGTGTGCCCCGGCTTTTCCTGTTGAAAGCACTGCTGATGTCTCAGGCTCCACTGCTATAATCTTTACATCAGGGTTCTTACTCTTTAAGTACTCACCTGTTCCTGTGATTGTTCCGCCTGTTCCAACTCCGGCTACGAATGCATCTACCTGTCCGTCTGTATCGTTCCAGATCTCAGGGCCTGTTGTCTTTCTGTGTGCCTCCGGGTTTGCAGGGTTCTCAAACTGCTCCGGAATGAAGCTGTCAGGAATCTGCTCATGAAGCTCCTCTGCCTTGGCGATAGCTCCTTCATACCCTTTGTACCGTCTGAAAGCACGAGCTCTGCTCCATATGCCTTGATGATGTTTCTTCTCTCGATGGACATTGTCTCAGGAAGAACGATGATAATCTTATATCCCTTTGCTGCTGCGATTGCAGCAAGTCCGATTCCTGTATTTCGATGTTGGCTCGATAATTGTTGAGCCCGGCGAGCTTTCCATCTCTCTCAGCCTGCTCAATCATCTCTTTGCGATTCTATCCTTTACTGATCCTGCCGGGTTGAAGTACTCAAGCTTTGCAAGAAGTCTTGCCTCAAGTCCGTATGCCTTCTCTACGTGTGTAAGCTCTACAAGCGGTGTATTTCAATAAGTCCTAATGTTCCCTGATAAATGTTTGACATGTTTGTGTCCTCCTTGATGTCATTGTAATGTTAATGCTTTGTTTTAATCTCCTATATTCATACTGTATTTGTATGAATTAATTGTTGATATAAATATACCCCATGAATTCCTATCTGTCAACAGGAATTTATGGGGTTTTTAATATTTTATTTTTATGCCCTGTTATAATATTCTCTTAGATAATGAGCTTATTGAGTAAAAAGAAAGTCACCTAATGCGGTGCTAATCTTCATAATGAAATTTACAGGAATATATTATGAGATTTTGGTTACTATCAAAGTTATATGTAAGTCTGTGTTCGTCCGTTATCCGTCTGCTACATACTTTCCTATACTTCAACGGTTCAGGCTTACCGATTCCTTCTAATAGTCCATCACGATCTATACTCTTTATAAGCTCGTTAATCCGCTTTACGATCTTTTTATCTTCCTTCTGCCAGTCTGTGTACTGCTGCCATGCAGTCGGAGTAAATACAACATTCATTATTCGTATGCTCCTAACTCATCCACTGTCTTTGTAATAAAACCACCTGCTTCGGCTTCAGCCATAGATTTATCCAGCATAGCAAGGTATTCAGCATTTCTCTTGGCTTTCATAATCTCATTGTATTCAGATTCCGACATCATCACTATGTTTTCATTCTTTGGTCTTGATACAATCAATGTTTCTCCTCTGAAAACCTTATCACATAACGATTTAAAATTTTCTCTTACATCCATGCTCTTTACTGCTAACATATTTAACGCCTCCTTTCCGTACAAAAAATCGTATGTTTTTAGTACTTTTATTTTATGCTATTATTATTCACTTGTCAACAGATCTTATGCAGAAAAATATTAAACGTATAGTTTTATCTCAGGCAAACAGATCATCCATCGTAACAACCGACTGCAGCTCCTGCGAATACGAGTTTTCCACTACACCATAGGTTGTAATAAGTGTTGGGTATATCGCATACTTTGTACCGGAAACCACTCTCAGATCACTTATTTTATTCCTAATGCTCCTGTCCACTTTCTCCGTTATGGTATACTCTGACTGCGAATATTTCATCTCGCACAAATTAATCACCTGATCTTTTCTGGCAATCAGCATATCAATCTGTGAGCCGAAAATGCCATTATCCGGATCTGATTTGCAGTACCACGAATTTACCTCTGTCAGCACTCCCGAAATACCCAGTTTAAACTTAATCTGATCTACATGCTCCATACACACTCTTTCAAATGCCAGCCCCAGCCACGTATTCACTGCGGGCGTATTAATCTGGTTCGTCCAAAAATGCTCATCTGTCGGTTCTGATTTCAAAAATTTGAAATAAAACAATGTAAAGTAATCCATCAACTGGTATATCGCATTTTTCTTTTTCATCCCAAATGCATTGTACTTGCGAATAAATCCACAGCTTTCAAGCTCTTCAAGCTTCGTTGTCAAATCTCCCGAATTAGGGATTTTGGTCGCTGTGATGATTTCTTCTCTTGTCATTCCAACCTTTTTAGTCCCAAGAGCTTCTATTATTTTTACATAGTTCTCCGGTTTTTTGAATACAGAAGCATATAAATACTTAAATTCATCGCGCAGGGGCGCATCCTTTTCAAACAATATACTATCAATATTCTGCGAAAGGCTTAATCCCTTTTAATAGTAAGGTACTCCGCCAAAAATCATATAATACTGCAATATCTGATTTCTGTTTAATGCCAGCCCGGCAGCTTTTACATACGCTTCACACTCCCTGAGGCAGAATGTGCGCAGATGTATCTGTTCTGTCAATCTGTTATACAATCCGCCTTTGTTGTGTACGACCTTTGAGAGCATCCATGATGTGGCTGACGCGCACACTATAAGGACTATATCTTTCCTTGCAGAAGCAAATCCATTCCAGAAATTCTCCAAAGCAACCATAAGATCACTCTTTTGAGTGTCCATCCACGACAGCTCATCAATAAATATTATTTTCTTCTTTTCACTCGACAATCTTATGACATCCTTTAATGCTTCAAATGCCTCAAGCCAGTTTTTGGGCTGCTTTTTCACATGATACCCTGCATCTTTGAGAGATGACGTAAACGCATATATCTGCTCCTTCATTCCTCCCTCTGACAGACCGGCATGCTGAAATGCAAATCTATAGCCAAAGGCCTCACGTATCAGAAAGGTCTTTCCCACTCTCCTTCGCCCGTATACTGCCACAAAATGTGAGCTATCATCATTTTGTATATCATGCAATAAATGTAATTCTTTTTCTCTACCTACAAGCATCCTGCACCTCCACCCAAAATATATTATATCGCTATACTTTTCTTAATCTCTATTTTTTATACACTTTAAGTAAAGTATAACGGTATTTTAGACAAAAAACAAGTCAAAACTCAAATATACTCTTCTTAATCTTATAAAAAATAGTAGATTAAGAAGAGTATACGTTGTTTCGTTGCAATATCTATGTGTTATTACACATTAAGCTCGTGATTCCAAATGGTCTAAAATCATATTGGTAGAATAGTTACATAAAATTAAAAATAAAAGTGCAATTTTTGCACTATCCAGCTTGACAAAGTGCATTTTTTTGCACTATTCTATATTCAGAGGTGCAAGCATGGGAGAATTAAAATCTTTACGAATTGAGAGAAAATTAACACAAAATCAAGCTGCGGATATACTCGGAGTTTCTTTGCGTTCATACAAATCTTATGAAAATGATGAAAAAAAGGCAGATAGCATAAAGTACAAATATATGTTGGAAAAAATATCCGAGATTAATCCTATTGATGAAGAAAATGGTATAGTTGATATTGATTATATAAAAAGAAAATGCTCTGTTGTATTTGATAAATATAATGTTAATTTCTGTTATCTGTTTGGTTCGTACTCAAAAGGTAAGGCAAAACCAACCAGCGATGTTGATCTTTTAATTTCGACAGATGCGACCGGCTTAAAATTCTATGGATTAGTGGAGGATATAAGAACTGCACTTCACAAAAAAGTTGATGTACTTGATATAAATCAATTGAAAGATAATTTTGAGCTGACACAGGAAATACTAAAAGATGGAGTAAAAATATATGGATAATGTTAAGAATGATGCTTATTATATTAAAAGGTTGAAACAGGATTTAGAATTTGTTGTTACACATATGAAAAATGTTGATATTGAGGAACTTAATGCAAATGAAGTCCTTCTCGATTCCATGTTATTTCGTATGATTCAAATATCTGAGAATGCAAAAAAATTGTCAGATGAATATAAACTCCACAGAGGAAACGTTCCATGGAATGCTATGTATGGATTGAGAAATCGTATTGTACACGATTATGGAAATGTAGATAGGAAAAGACATCGATGAAGTTGAAATTATTTCCTCTATCGTAAGTGCCATGGTGGAGCAGCGTACTTCTCTCGGACTTAGCCAGAGAGAGCTTGCTGCTATGTGTGGTATTCCACAATCATCCGTAGCTCGAATCGAATCCTGCAAAACAACACCAAACCTCGGAACACTGCTTAATATTTTTCAGCATCTCGGTTTACAGCTTACAGTAAGACCTACAAAACCTACTATTTGAAATCAATGAAACTCCCATACTTACATGCATCATCACCGTACTAATTTAATAGAGCAGACGGCATTTTAGTTATGCTGTCTGCTCTATTATAATATATTCGCGACTATTCAAAAGTCCTGCTAATTTACCATCATCTTTTCAATTGTTCCACCGCACAGTACATGCCCATCCTGATAGAATACCGCTGCCTGCCCCGGTGTCATGGCGCGCTGCGGCTCGTCAAATACGCATTTTATCATTCCGTTTTCCATAGCAGTAAGTGTACAGTCAGCTCCTGTGAGAGTAGCGTACCTTTCCTATGCTGCGGGTGTCCGGTGTGATGTGCTCCTGCGCCATGTAGTTTATATCGCTGATATAACAGGTGTCTGAGAAAAGTGACTCATTTGTGCTGATTACGACCTCATTTGTTGCCGGACGCAGCTCCTTCACGAATAAAGGTGTTGCGGCTGTAATTCCAAGCCCCTTGCGCTGTCCGATAGTATAGTGGATGAGGCCCTTATGACGTCCGAGAATATTGCCCGATTCATCCACGAAATTTCCCGGCTCATAGGTTTTGCCTGTCTCATTCTCGATGAATGAGGCATAGTCGTGATCCGGCACGAAGCATATGTCCTGGCTGTCGCTCTTGTGCGCTACCGGCAGACCTGCTTCCTCTGCGATACGGCGGATTTGTGGCTTTTCATACTCTCCCACAGGCATCAGCGTGCGACGAAGCTGTTCCTGTGTCAGATTATAAAGTGCATAAGTCTGGTCCTTTTCCGCTGTGACTGAGTTGGCTATGGTGTATCTGCCGTTTGGAAGCTGTGCTATGCGGGCATAATGGCCTGTTGCTATATAGTCTGCTCCTATCTCGAGCGAGCGGTGAAGCAGCGACTCCATTTCACATAACGGTTGCATGCGATACATGGATTTGGCGTGTATGCGCTCGTATTCGGACACGAAATAGTCTATGACGTATTTCTTGAAATCAGCCTTGAAGTTCATCACATAATACGGAATATCAAGCACTGCTGCCACTCGTCTGGCGTCCTCCACTGCGGATAGCCCACAGCAGCCGCCCTCCTGTGACTGTTTAAATACATCCTCGTCCTGCCAGATCTGCATTGTCACACCGATCACATCGTATCCCTGTTTCTTTAAGAGATATGCCGCTACTGACGAATCCACTCCGCCCGACATTCCTACTACAACCTTCTTTTCATTAATAGTCTTCCTCAGGCGCCTCTTCCTTCTCGCTGATATCGTTTACAGGCTTCTCAAGTCCCTCGATCTTGATGCCGTTTTTCTCTGCGTAATCCCAGAGCGCTGCATGGATTGCCTCTTCTGCAAGAAGAGAGCAGTGTACCTTTACCGGCGGAAGTCCGTCCAGAGCCTCCATAACTGCCTTGTTTGTAACCTCAAGCGCCTCCTGGATTGTCTTGCCCTTTACGAGCTCTGTTGCCATACTGCTTGTTGCAACGGCTGCTCCACATCCAAATGTCTTGAATTTGGCCTCCTGAATAATGCCGTTGTCATCTATATCCAGATACATTCTCATGATGTCTCCGCACTTTGCGTTTCCAACTGTGCCGACACCACTTGGATTCTCCATCTCGCCTACGTTTCTTGGATGGTTAAAATGATCCATTACTTTCTCACTGTATGCCATGTCCTTAGTTCCTCCTAATTTTCATGTATATATTAATGATGTGATAGTCACTATAATTTCTGACTGATTATTTATGCCTCAGATTTGCCGTTTTTCTTTACGAAATCCTCGTATAACTGTGACATGCTTCTGAGCCTTGCTATGATTTCCTTTAACTTGTCCACTGTATAGTCGATATCCTCAAGAGTGGTCTTCTCTGATAATGTAAGACGCAGTGAGCCGTGTGCTATCTCATGTGGCAGTCCTATTGCAAGGAGCACATGTGATGGGTCGAGTGAGCCTGATGTGCAGGCTGAACCTGAAGCTACCGCATATGCCTGCCTGATCAAGCAGGATAAGCATTGACTCTCCCTCGATAAATCTGAAGCAGAAGTTTGCATTGTTTGGCAGTCTGTCTGTTCTGTGTCCATTTAAGCGTGTATATGGAATCTCACTTGTCACTCTCTCGATGAGGTGGTCTCTGAGCTTTGTCTCATATGCGCTGCGCTCTGCCATGTTGGCCTTTGCAAGCTCTACTGCCTTGCCGAGTCCTACGATACCCGGCACATTGTGTGTTCCCGCACGTCTCTGGCGCTCCTGTGCTCCGCCGTGGATAAATGAGCGGATTTTTACGCCCTTTCTGATATACATCACGCCGATGCCCTTTGGTCCGTTGATTTTGTGACCGCTGGCGCTGAGCATGTCGATATGCATATCATCTACATTAATCGGAATATGTCCGAATGCCTGAACTGCATCTGTGTGGAACAAAATGCCATGCTCCTTTGCTATCTCTCCGATTTCCTTAAGCGGCTGGATAGTTCCAATCTCGTTGTTTGCCGCCATAACTGAGATAAGGATTGTGTCAGGTCTGATGGCTGCCTTAAGCTCATCAAGCTTGATTTTTCCGTCCTCATCAACACCCACATATGTCACCTCAAAGCCATGCTTCTCAAGCCACTGTGCTGTGTGAAGAATTGCATGATGCTCGATGGCTGATGTGATGATGTGCTTTCCTTTTGCAGCATATGCCTCTGCTGTGGCCTTTAATGCCCAGTTGTCGGACTCGCTGCCGCCGCCTGTGAAATATATCTCATCCTTCTTTGCTCCGATAAGGTCTGCGACCTCTCCTCTGGCATGATCCACTGCTCTTTCTGCCTCATCTGCAAAGCTGTATATAGCTGATGGATTGCCGTAATGCTCTGTAAAGTAAGGAAGCATTGCATCCACAACCTCGGATATACCTGTGTGGTTGCCGCATTATCCAAATAAATTAATCTGCTCATCTATGATAACCTTCTTTCTTTATATGACATAATTTCCATTCTTCTCGTTCTGCCAGTCTACCAGATCCTGCAATGTGATATTGTCAACCACACCTGAGATTGCATCATTGATCTTCTTGTACACAATAGATGTGACGCACTGCTGCTGTCTGTCGCAGACTATCTCGTCATCCTCTATACATGCTACCGGCGCAAGGCTGCCCTCTGTCTGTCTGAGAATCATGCCGACTGTGTAGTTCTGCGGTTCCATCTTCAGCATGTATCCGCCCTGGGCGCCTCTGACACTTCTGACGTAGCCCGCCTTGTTTAAAATGGATATAATCTGTTCAAGATATTTATCTGAAATATCCTGTCTCTTCGCTACATCCTTCAGGCTGATGGGTGAACCAGTGTTGTTCTCTGCAAGATCCATCATAAGGCGAAGAGCATAACGTCCTTTGTTGAAATTTTCATTTATAGCACCTCTGTTTCATTTCCTACTGTTTTACTATACATTCAGAAATCGCCTTTGTCAAGCCGAAAAACAGAAATCATTTCATTTGTCAGGCTTAATTCCTCTAGGGATGTAGGTATTTCTTCTCTTGACACCCATTTTGCCATCGAAAGTTCCTGCATGTCAACCTCAATCTCATCTGTTCCGTCAACTTCACAGAAATATCCCGCAAGTATATTGTCGGTAAAGCCCCACGGCTGCGATTTGTAGTATCTGATGTTTTTCACACGCAGTCCTGTTTCCTCCATGACCTCACGGCGCACGGTCTCCTCAAGCGACTCACCTATCTCGTTAAAGCCTGCCACAAGTGCGTACTTTTTATACTCTCTGCCATTGTATTTTGTCAAAAGCAGCTTATCTCCATTTGTAACTCCCACTATCACGGCCGGATTGATGCGCGGGTAAACCATGTTGCCACAGACCGGACATCTGAGCATGCGCTCCACATCGTCCTCTACCAGCCTGTTGGCGCATCTGCCGCAGAAATGGTTCTTATCATACCAGCCATCCAGATGAAATCCCGTTATCGCGGCAAGCACGTACTCCTTCGGTGCCACACTGCATATAGTGCCGGTTTATGAATTTGCCACCTGTTACTTCCAGTATATGCATTTTGTCTGCATGTGACAGTGCCACCCTGAAAAAGGCAGTATCGTCAAGTGTAAACAGATACTGATATTTAGCGTCGGGGCATTCTGCTTTATATCCTCATATCTTGGAAAGCTTATCTGATGAATATCGATTGATTCGTCAGCAGGCTTGTCCGATGCCTGCTGCACAAGAAGCTGTCCCCTGCTAAAAAAAAGGACCCTGCTGTCCGGGTCCGGCTGTATGTTTTTGTATGTTATGTCCCACGTATGTGGTGCAATGTCCTGAATCATTGTATGCCTCGATTTTCCTTTTTCGTGCGTATATTTTTTTAACCGTGCCACTACAACCGAAAATTCGCCTCTTTTTATACGCTAAAAATCCGAGCGCCTCGCTTCGAACCATCACAACAGACGTTACCTCCACAGTTAACTCCCTCCAGGCTGCCTCGCGTCACATGAAAGCTTCTACTTAGTGCTGCTGTGTTCCCACCCTGACACGGTTCATAGATTTCCATTGCGCAAGACCCAGACGTCAACGCCACTTATGGAGGGCAGCTCCACCGCTTAAGCCCTCTACGAAGCATCACCCCAACTATAGCGGATTGTTGGTTCAAGGTACCGCTACCACCCCGGCTGCTCGGAGACTTAAGTATACGCTATAATGCGGGGTTTTGTCAAGATTTATTGCAACTGGTATGAGTACGGCACGCAAGCCCCGGGTACTACTGACTCACACGTACTCTCCCGAAGCGCTACGCTACGTGGCTAAGATACTGTACGAAATTATGCTTGATGTTTTCTATGCTTGACGAAACCGTCGAAACGCGCCGTCCATGGCGCGGTTCTCCTCACCCTGCGTCCATGCCGGGGCGTTTCTGTCTCATGGGCATAATTTCTACAGTATCTAAACCTCTTCGCTATCCGCGCTTCGGGAGAGTACGTATGCGCGTCCGGTACCCGGGGCTTACGTGCCTTACGTTGTGGTTTTAACGACAATTTATTTTACTATCCTTGAAGCTTGCGCTTCTTTCGCAGCTCCTTGAAAAGGTAGAAAGCATAGTGCTGCATTCGTCACCGCAGATGCCTATATCTGTCTGCACGATGGTTGAACTGCTGCATCTGCAGTAGATTGATGATTGAGCCTGCACAGCCTGCTTTCGGATTCATGGCACCTATTACCACTCTGGGAATGCGTGCCTGTACTATTGCTCGGCACACATCTGACAGGGCTCAAGGGTGACGTACATGGTGCATTCCTCGAGACGCCAATCTCCGGTCTTTTTGCTGGCTTTGCGGATGGCAGAGAGCTCAGCATGAGCGAGCGGATTTTTGTCGGTATTTCTGCGGTTGTAGCCGCGTGCAATGATTTTGTCACCGGCTACAATTACGCAGCCTATCGGCACTTCATCGAGTGCGTATGCTTTTTTTGCCTGTTTTATTGCCTGTTTCATATATTTTTCATCTTGTGTCATATTTATCTGCTCCATGTGTTATAATCTATTTATCATGATACACCAAATGTGAAAGAAGGAAAATATGTTTTTTCAATATGAAACCCCACGCCTGCTTCTTAAGGTATTGCGCGCTGATTGTGCCCCGCAGGTTTTGGATTTTTACAATAGGGATAAAGAGCTTTTCGAAATGTATGAAATAGACCGCGTACCGGACTTTTATACTGTGAAGCACCTGCAGAAGGTGCTCAGATATGAATACAATATGGCTGTCAAATCACAGCTTTTCAGATTTTATGTTTTAAGAAAGAAAATCCGTGCCGGATTATCGGCACTGTGTGTATACATAATATCGCTCCGGCTTTCTACGGAAGCTGTGAAATTGGCTATAAATTTTCCAGTGAGTTTCACCACATGGGGTATGCCACTGAGGCAGTCGGCTTCTGCACCAAGCTTGCCTTTAATGAGCTTCGCATGCACAAGGTGACAGCGGTTGTCCACCCGGGAATGTGCCTTCAATGAAGCTTCTTAATGGGCTTGGCTTCGTGCAGGAGGGGCTATTGCATGATTATCTTATACTACATGGGAAGTGGTGTAATCACTATATTTACGGGCTTGTTAATAAATGAGCCCATTTATAATTTAACATAACAATTGGCGCAGGAAACAATTCCTGCGCCAATTTATCATACTTTTTAAAAATCTATACTATTTTTTATATTTTTCAAAATTATATTTTTATTCTTCTCATGCAAATATGTAGGATTGAGTTTGCTTTTCTGATATATGATACATCTCGATATATTTGCTTTGTGTTCTGATACTTTCGAAGAATACAGTCCATATATTTCTTCAACACTATATGGCAGATTGTACAGATTTTCTCTTGTTATTATCACAAAATAATTATCTGACGCCTTTACAAGTTCAGCAAACTCTTGCTGTCTTATAAACTGATTTTCTTCATCAATAAAAATGATATTTCCTGATAAATTTTTGAGCAGCATCTGCCACATATTTCCCTCAAGAACTGTGCACGGGGCATCACATTCGATTTCAATTCCGCTTGCATTACCAAGGTTTGCAAATTGTCTGATCATATTTATGAGTGTTGTTTTCCCTGTAGCACTGTCCCCTTTTATTATCGTGATATTTCTTTTATTTCAAATTCATAATGAAGTCTATTGTTTTTCACAACAATTTTATGCTTACCCTTCATACCTTCTCCTATACATATTTACCTGCAACACTGATGAATTCAGCCATACTGTGAACTATTTCTCCCGTATTCAGTATCTTTGCCTCAAAATCTTTACCAAAATCCATTATATGATGCAGATTAATTGTCAAATTCTTTTTGCCCGCAATTCTCAATATCCACTTTGCGCAGTTATCACCACACGCTGAAGCGTTAAAAATTTTTCCGCTATCATCAAAAGCCATCAGCATAAGGGTTTTCACTCCACCGGACAATTCCTTTGTGGATATCGGTCCCAGTATCGGGCTTTGTACCAGATGTGGTCCAATGACGTCTGATTTATCTATATCTTTTATCATTTTGACAGACAGCTCATCCGTTATCCATTCATCTTCATATGTGTTATCAAAATACACCGGAGGATGGTAAATTGCATTTTCCATATCCCCTAAATATATATTTAACATTGAAATCCTCCATCCCATCTGTTAGGATTCTAAAGTATACGCTATGATACGATTTATTGTCAAGTTTCTAAGCATTTACACCTCTCACCACAGCAGTGATCAGTTCTGTAAACTGCTTTGCCACGCGGTCTGCGGTTTCCTGCACTTCCTTGTGGTTGAGCTTTTTGTCGGATAGTCCTGCTGCAAGGTTGGTGATACATGAGATTCCGCAAACCTCAAGCCCCATATGACGCGCTGCAAGTGCCTCACAGGCTGTGCTCATTCCTACGGCATCTCCTCCGAGGATTTTACACATCCTGACCTCGGCCGGGGTCTCATACTGCGGGCCTGTGAGCTGTACGTAGACTCCTTCTCTCAGCTTTATGCCCAGCTTATCTGCCTTTTCTTTTACGATTTCCCTCATTCTGCGGCTGTATACCTCGCTCATATCCGGAAAACGCTCGCCCAGCTCATCAATATTGGCTCCGATCAGTGGACTTGGTATGGCTGTCGCAATATGGTCCGAAATCAGCATAAAGTCTCCCGGATTAAAATCAGTATTGAGGCCGCCTGCCGCATTTGTGAGTATCAGCTTTTTGCGCCCATCATTCCCATGAGGCGTGTCGGTAGCACAACGTCTGTTATCGGATATCCCTCATAATAATGTACTCTCCCCTGCATGATGACAACAGGCACACTATCCACATATCCAAATACAAACCTGCCCTTGTGTCCGGGAACTGTGGATGTCGGAAAACCCTTGATATCCTTGTAATCTATGGTTGTCTCTATCTTAATCTGCTCCGCATAGTCTCCAAGTCCCGAGCCCAAAACTATGGCTGTCTCGGGTACAAAATCTGTTTTTCACGCACACTTGCAAGGCATGTGGTGAGTTTTTCATATATACTGTTCATTTTTTTCTCCATATATTTTCTGTTTAAGTTTAAAAAATTCCTGAGATATTACCCATTAAAGCTCTTCAAGAATAGAATGTCCGATGGTACCCTCCGGCATTTTTATGCCGAAGTTGTCAGCAATTGTGGCTCCAATCACCGCAAAAGTGGCTTCCTCCTCAATTGCGCCGCCGCCCTTCATGCTCTTTGAATACGCAATAAACGGCACATACTCGCGTGTGTGGTCCGTTCCCTTGTAGGTAGGGTCGTTTCCGTGGTCTGCGGTCAGTATGAGCAGATCATCATCCCTTAGCTTTTCCATTAAAATGCCCAGGTTTTTGTCGAATTTCTCAATTTCCGCTCCGTAGCCTGTCACATTTCTGCGATGTCCCCACAGTGCATCGAAATCGACCAGATTCACAAAGCACAGCCCTTTAAAATCCTTCTCACAAATATCAATGGTCTGCTCCATTCCATGAACCGAGCTCTTTGAGCGGAATGCCTCTGTAATGCCCTCTCCGCAGAAAATATCATTGATTTTGCCGACTGAAATGACATCCAGTCCACTGTCCTTTAATGCATTTAATGCCGTAAGACCTGTCGGCTTAAGCGCATAGTCGTGCCTGTTTGAGGTTCGCACGAACTCACCCTTTTTCTTTCCACATATGGCCTTGCAATGACGCGCCCTACTCTCCACTCGTCCTTGAGCGTTATTTTTCTGGCTATCTCACAGCAGCGGTAGAGATTCTGTAAATCAAAAGTCTCCTCATTACCGCAAATCTGAAGCACCGAATCCGCTGATGTGTATACGATCATGGAACCGTTCTTTATCTCTTCCTCTCCGAGCTCCTCGATTATCTCAGTGCCGCTGGCGCTCTTGTTGCCTATGACCTTTTTTCCGCACTGCTTCTCAAGCTCAGCGATGAGCTCCGGTGGAAATCCGTGCTCTGTGAAGGTCTTAAACGGCTTTTCGGTTTTATGCCCATCATCTCCCAGTGGCCTGTCATCGTGTCCTTGCCGTTGCTCGCCTCTGCCAGCCGCGTAAATCTGCCGATTGGCTCAGCAGCCGGCTGCATCTGACCGCCACAGTGCAGATTGAGCATCCCAAGCCTTGTAAGATTTGGGATGTCCAGAGTCTGCATCCTCTCAAGTATATGTCCAAAGGTGTCTACATCTGTGTCTCCAAACCTTTCCGAGTCCGGCATTGCGCCGATTCCCAGAGTCCAGGACTATCACAAAAATTCTGTTGTATTTCTTCATGGTGTCATACCTCCATTTTCCGGTCCGTAAATTTGCACAGCGGAGAGCTGTTAAATCTCCATAAGCCTCACGGCACTATACCAGCTGCCTAAAAATCCGCTCCTTCACGGCATCATCCGCAAATGCCACATCCAGTGCATTTTTCATCATAAGCGGCAGCTCTTCATCGCGTATGCCATAAGTTTTTTCTATGAACTCAAGTTCCTTTGACAGAGTTGTGTTGCTTACGGTGCGGTTGTCTGTGTTTATTGTGACCTTTAATCCCGCATCCAAAAACTCCCTGATGGGATATTCGTCTGCTGAAGCCACCGCCTTTGTCTGCAGGTTACTTATCGGACAAAGCTCGATGCCTATACCCTTTGCCGAAAGCTGCCTTTCCAGATCACCGTGGCCTCTCATGGCTATTCCATGGCCTATCCTGGCCGCGCCGGCCTCCACTGCATCTATGATATTCTGTGCATTTCCACACTCTCCCGCATGGATTGTAAAAGGCAGCCCGAGCTGCTTTGCATATTTGAAAGCTCCATAAAGCCGGACATAGGATAAGGCACCTCAGCACCTGCAAGGTCTGCCGCGCACACACCCGCGCCTAAAAATTCCCTTGCGGTGTGCAGCATGCGTCTGTTTTGTTCCTCGCTGTGATGCCTCATGGCGCACACAATAAGCCCATATTCTATGCCAAAATCCTTTTTTCCTCTCTCAAGTCCCTTAATCGTCGCCTCTATCACGCGCTCGCAGCTCATCCGCTCATTCTCTGAAAGCAGCGGTGCAAAACGGATTTCCGCGTATACGACGTTTTCCCGGTGCATGCCCTTAAGCACATCATAGGCGGCTCCCTCAAGCCCTTTTTCATCCTGAATGCACTGCCCCGGCAAGTCAAATTTCTCCAGATACTGTGCCAGACTTGTGCAGTCATCCGACACGCTAAGCTCTGCCTCCTGCACCGTCCTGCCAAGCCTTTTCTCGACAAATTCACGGCTTAATGAGCCATCCAGATGGCAGTGAAGCTCTATTTTCGGCAGCTTTATTATATTGTCTCTTATATTCTCTTCTCTCCATATTTCCCCCATTTCCGGTTTCCCACTTCCTGTTGAGGCGGCTAATGTTCACACGACCATATAATCAACAACTATTACAGCCCATTATACAGCCTATTAAAGGTACAGCTACAGGTCGCTCTACTCAAGGTTCGAAGGTCCGAACCCCTGCGGAAGCATATCCTCAAGTGTGTAAATCCTATAGTTTTCCCTGTCAATTGCCAGTATTATTTTAAAGGTCTTCGGATTACAGAATTCCATCATGACCTGACGGCATACACCGCATGGCGCTGTATAACCTGTCGGTTTTTGGTTCTTTCCGCCCACGATACAGATTGCCTCAAAATCCCGCACGCCTTCACTCACTGCCTTAAAAAATGCCGTTCTCTCCGCACAGTTTGTCGGTGTGTAGGATGCATTTTCTATATTGCAGCCGGTGTAGACTGCCTGATTTTTTGCTAAAAGAGCTGCACCGACATTGAAGCTGAGTACGGCGCATATGAAAAGTCAAGCTGTGCAATGGCTGTATCAATCAGTTTTTCAATTGTTTTTTTATCCATATATAATTCCCCGGTTATTTATTGTATACGAAAATTCAGTCCATAGCCTTAATGAGCTTCACCACACGGCTTGTCCCAAGCCTGTCAGCGCCAAGCTCAAGAAATCTTTCTGCATCATCTAATGAAGAAATGCCTCCGGCAGCCTTCATCTTCACACCCTCTCCGATATGCTCTGAAAACAGCTTTATATCGTCAAAGGTCGCACCTGCCGTGCCAAAGCCTGTAGATGTCTTGATGTAATCAGCCCCTGCGCTCGTCACGATATCGCACATCCTGATTTTCTCATCATCTGTGAGAAAGCATGTCTCGATGATGACTTTAAGCACCTTATCCTTGCATATGGACTTGAGCTTCTTTATTTCATCCTCTATCAGCTCATACCTTTTATCCTTGAGCCAGCCGATATTGATGACCATATCTATCTCCTTCGCTCCGTTTGCAAGGGCATCCTCTGTCTCAAATGCCTTCACCGCAGTGGTCGAATATCCGTTAGGGAAGCCTATCACTGTACAGACCTTTACCCTTTCACCCAGATACTTTGACGCCTGCTTTACATAGCTTGGCGGTATGCAGACCGATGCTGTGTGATATTTTACCGCATCATCGCATATCTGCCTGATTTCGTCCCATGTAGTCTGTGGGGATAAAAGTGTATGGTCAACGTGTTTTAAAATTTCATTTATATCCAATGTCTGTTCTCCGTTTCTGTGTTTTATGTCTGACTTATTCTCCGGCGCAATCCTCACGAATGAGGTTTCGCACTGCTGAAACCGCCACCTGAACCGCCATGTCCGTATCGCGTACCACAGGATTCTCAAGCCCGAGCTTTTCCCTCTCCTGATTTGCGACCACAAGGAAGCATGAGCCTGCCCGACTCCAAGCTTTGCCGCAACGACAAAAGCGCGGCTGACTCCATCTCTGACGCAAGACAGCCAAGCATCCTCCATGCATTCCATTTATTGATAAGCTCGTAGCCTGCCGGCATTTTTTCAGGCTCGTGCTGTCCGTAAAATGCATCCTTGCACTGCACCACGCCTGTGTGATGCGTAAAGTTTTTCTGCTTTGCTGCCGCAACAAGCGCGTTTGTGACATCTAAATCTGCCACAGCCGGAAACTCTATCGGCGCATACTCCTTTGATGTGCCCTCCATGCGGATGGCGCCTGTCGCAATCACGATGTCACCGCTTTTCACATCTGTCTGCATGCCTCCGCAGGTTCCGATTCTCACGAAGGTATCTGCACCGCATCTGTACAGCTCCTCCATCGCGATGGATGCGGATGGTCCGCCAATGCCGGTCGATGTCACGCTGACCTTCACTCCATCCAATGTGCCGGTATATGTGATAAACTCCCTGTTGTCAGCTATCAAGACCGGATTGTCAAGGTACTGAGCTATTTTAACGCACCTCTTCGGATCTCCCGGCATGATCACATAACGTCCAACTTCTCCTTTTGCTACCTGAATATGATACTGTCTGTCGATCCTTTGAATAATTTTTCATGTAATGCCACCTCCCACAGTTTTCTTTTGTTAGCTTTAATTATACACAATTTCTGTGGTTTTGTGCAGAGGAAAGGACATTTTCTTACAATCTATAAAACTACAGCTGGCAGAACCAGTATCCGAACACTCCGCTATCGACATCCGCTGCATTTGCCGGGGCGGCCGGCTCAAATTCCGTGAAGCCGAATATCCCTGCCATCATGCGCTCCTGCGGCTCGCTCACGCCCGGCACTCCGAGATATTGCCTGCCATCTGTATCCGTTTTGATGACGAGATGCTTATAGTTTGCGTAACCGTGTGTAAGAAAGCTGTTGTTGACTATGTACCAGTTTTGGCCGGAAGCGTGCGAAGCTCTGATATGTCTATGCGCCGGATTTTGTCCGACTATCATCAACATTTTGACTATGAACCTCTTTCTGACAGCCCGGTTCAGGCTTAGGAGTCGATACAGTTTTTCTTATTTGATAAATCTGCTTGTACCTTGAGTGGTTTTCCTATAACTGCTTCCGTGTTATCCGTCCAGCAGCTTGCCAGAAATTTTTCATCTACATTTTCCAGCTCTATCCTTACACCGAGCACCTGCAAAAATGTCTTTCCACTGTCCTTTACGTTTTCGGTATCTACATTATATATCTCTCGCGCTTCACCGTTTTTTACCGTAAGCTCTCCTGCCTCTATGACCGCCTCCGCTTCATATACCAGATACACTTTTCCTTTTCCGGAGTATTTTCCGAGATTTTTTATCTGTACGAGAAATGCACTTTTTTCTCCATTTATTTCTACTTTTATAAAGCCTGCATTATTTCCTTTCATTCTGCCATCATATAAATACAGGTATGTAACGAATCTCTTCATGCTTATTTACCCGCCTGCGCGTTTTGTACTATTCTATGAGTGAAGCAGTAAGATTATGCGTGTTATTAATTTATACTTGATTTATAGCTATTCGAGCCATCTTGAGAAAATAAAATAGGAATTATTCTTATTTTTCTCTTGACAATTATAGTACTATCGTGTATATTGATATCAGTAACAATTCCTGATTTCATTTGAGAGGAGATTCATATGATTAAGTATAGTCGTCAAAGAGAGTCGATAGTCAACTTTCTGGCGAGCCGGACCGATCACCCGACTGCTGAAACTATCTATCAGAACATCAAAAAAGAATTTCCCAACATCAGTCTTGGAACTGTTTACAGAAACCTTTCCTTGCTTGAGGAAATAGGTGAAATCATCAAGATTTCGACCGGAGTCGGTCCTGACCATTACGACTACAACACAGCGCCTCATTATCACTTTATATGCAGAAGCTGCGGACGCGTGATGGATATCGATTTGGACTTCGCCGATGAGCTGATGACACAGGTGCAGGAATCCACTGATTTAGCCATTGAGAGCTGCTCAGTTTCGTTTACGGGACTTTGTCCGGATTGCAAGAATGAGCTTTCCTAGAGCCTGACAATTTTTACAACAATTAAACATTTATTTACTATCTTTAAAAGGAGGAACATTATTATGGCAAAATGGGTTTGTACAGTTTGTGGATACGTTTATGAGGGAGAGAATCCACCGGCAGAGTGTCCGGTATGCCACGTTGGCGCAGATAAATTCAAGAAGGTTGAGGGAGATTTAACACTTGCTGCAGAGCATGAGTTTGGAGTATACGCTTCAACTGTTAAGAACAATCCTGAAATCTCTGATGAAGATAAGAAATACATCTTCGAGCAGTTAAAGGCTAACTTCGAGGGCGAGTGCTCTGAGGTAGGTATGTATCTTTGCATGGCTCGTGTAGCTCATCGCGAGGGATATCCTGAGATCGGTCTCTACTGGGAGAAGGCAGCTTACGAAGAGGCTGAGCATGCAGCTAAGTTTGCAGAGATGCTCGGTGAGGACCTTGAGCCTAACATGAAGGCTACTACAAAGGACAACCTCGCTTGGAGAGTTGACTGTGAGTTCGGTGCTACAGCAGGAAAGACTGACCTTGCTAAATGTGCTAAGAAGAACAACCTTGATGCAATCCATGATACAGTTCATGAGATGGCTCGTGACGAGGCTAGACACGGAAGAGCCCTTAAGGGACTTCTTGACAGATATTTTGGCTAATTACAAAATAGATAAATATCATTTGAAAATGCAACGCAAAAACCAGTTCGTAAAAATGTCATTTTACGAACTGGTTTTATTTGGGTCAAATTCTGCAAACTTGAAGTTATCAGTCTGTTTCATCTTTTTTATAACTTTTATTGGCTCTCCCAGCCGTGATAGCGGGTGCCATCGTAGCTGATAGTAAATCTGTAATTTGTCAAATGTATATCCTTCAAAAACGCTTTGGAATCTCAATTCACAGCAGCAATGTTGAATCAGTCCTGCTCAGCTTTCTGCTGAGTGCTCATATCTGATTCCGAGTTCTTTATTTCTGCCATATTTAATCCTGAAACTTCTTTCTTAAAGATACCGCACTTTATATTACACTCTCGCTGTTGATTTTGAACCGATCAAATAACACTCACAAAAGTCCCGCCTCACTCGTAAAAAGTAATGCAGGACTTTTCCTATAACATTTATCTTGGCCATCTCTTCTCTACCGGTAGTAGTTCTTTAAACTTCTGATGCGGTTCACTCTGATACCAGTATGCCACACTTGAAAGATCGTCTTGTCGCTCAAACAATCCATTATGACTAACCCCTATTTGCTGTACCGTTACTTTCAGATTTTCCTCAAAAAATACAGGATCAGGGATATGCCATCTATAAAATCCTCTCATTGGCGGACAATCATCATTATGATATTGATTCCAAACAAGTGAATCATGTCTGGAATAAAATGGATATCCCAAATATGGGGTAGAATAATTCTGTTCTACAATTCTGCCATTTTCATTTGATGCGAAACTCCAGCAACCTCCGAAATAGTCTTCCATTCCTGTTCCACATATTGTAGGATATTCTTCATCTCCGTCAATATAAAATTTAACTTCGCCTTCTCCCCACCAGTACCTCTGCAAAGCTGAAAGTCCCAGATAAGTACCTACATAATGGCCACTTCCTTTTACATTATCAAGAATAACATAATCTTTTCCAATTTCTGTTAATGCCTGTCTTCTCCATTGAGCATGAAAATAAGAAGTGTCTTCTGGAAGCGAATCATACAGGCAGTAATCAATCTGATAAAAAAAAGCCGGTATTGGATTTTTATGCTGATTCTCAATAGTAATGCGAGCATGTTTATGAAATGGCATTGCAAAATAAGAATTAAGTCCTCGCGATGGAACAACAGTTATAATAGCAGAATTCACAATACATTCCTGTCCAAATCCACAACAGAAGAAATCACCCAATGGCACTTCTACCGACGGATTCTCTTCTCCATCCCAGTACATTCGCATAATCAGATCCCTCAGTACAAAACAGTCACCTTCCGAGGTCTTACTGTCAACAGTTATCCATATATGCTGTATCACACCTGGTCCCTCAATATCTGCCAAAAATTCTTCCTGTCCCGGTTGAATATTATTCAAACACGGGCTTCCCTTACGTGAAGGTCCAAGCGGGCTGGCTGCCATCCCGCCTTTTCCTTTTCTCCTGTCCTGTTCTCAGCATTAATTGCTCTGCTTTTCCCATGTGTCAGATAGGGCATCTTTGAGATATCTCCCGGAAATATCATTTCATATCCTCCTAATATCATTCTATTTATCAACCTTTAGTTGCTCCCATTGTCATACCTGCAGTAACCCATTTATTAAGTGCAAAATAAATAATAAGTGGTGGAAGTATAGATATAACGATAGCTGCAAATGTTAAACCCCAGTCTACATTACCAAATGCTCCCACATAATCCTTCAATCCCATTGCAACTGTTTTTGCATTACTGTCACTGATAAATGTATTTGCAAAAATAAAATCATTCCATATAAGAATACTATACATGGATGCAATTGTAATTATTGTATTTCGTGCCAATGGAAACACAATTTTTATAAATGTAACACCTGGATTACATCCATCTACAATAGCCGCCTCAACCAGCTCATCCGGAACAAAATCATAGAAACTTACAAACATCATCACAGCCAGAGGAAGAGCAAATCCAACCTGTGGTAAAATCAGTGAAAAACTTGTATTCAAGATTCCCATTTTACTATAGAAAATAAACAGTGGAATCAATGTAATCTGTACTGGCACCATGATTCCGAACGTAAAAAATTTATAAATTTGTTTTTTTCCACGTATTCTGAATTTTGACAATGCATAGCCTACTGTCGAACTGAGAAAAATAATCAGAATCAGTGAGATTCCCGTTACTTTTAAACTATTCCACATATAAATGCCTATTTTTCCATCTGAAAATACCTTTATAAAGTTTTCAAATGTCACCACTTTCGGCAAAGCAAACGGCGTTGTAGACAATTCTATCGTCGGCTTAACACTTGCCATAAAAAGCCATATTATAGGATAAACCTGAATAAGCAGAAAGGCAAGAATAACTATCGCAAATACAATTTTTCCAATTTTCTTTTTCATGATTCTTTACACTCCTTCCGCTCTGAAAATATTTTACGAAGTATAAATACCACCAACATACTTTCAATAATGATAAACACTGCCAGAGCACTACCATAACCATATTGGTTATTGGAAAATGCTTTCTTATACATGTATGTAGAGAGCAGCTCGCTTGCATTTCCCTGTCCTCCACTTGTAAGAAGAAATGGAATATCAAATCCTCTCAGCGCACCTGTCAAACACATAGTAAGAGTCAGAAGAATAATATCCTTAATCAATGGAAGTTTTATTTTTAACAGAATTTGGAAATCTGTTGCACCATCGACTTTTGCTGCTTCGTATACAGATGGATCAAGCGAAATTAACGCTGCATAAAAATAACCATATACATTCCTGTAAATCTCCAGCCTTCTGGCACTGACACTGCCATAAGTGCAGTGTGAATATTTGCCAGCCAGGAAGTAACCATTCCTTCCATTCCTATAGCCTGAAAAAACTGATTTATCAGCCCCATAGGTTCTGTTGCATACATACTTCTGAACAGCTGTGCGATAGCTACAGTTGTGATAATACAAGGAACATAGTATAAAGTCTTAACAAATGTCACATGTTTTTTCATAAAAGTCAGTAATACAGCAAAAATAAGTCCGATTCCAAGCTGCATAACTACCACAATAAGAAGATAAATCAGATTGTTTAAAAATGATTTATAAAATGTTGGATCATGAAACATTGTAACATAATTTTGCAGACCTGCAAAAGTTTTATCACCAATTCCGTTCCATTCCATAAAGCTTAGCCTAATAGACTCTTCAATTGGATAAAAACTGATAAAATATAAAATAACAGTCCAGGTAATAAAAATATAAAACCATTTTTGTTCTTAATTACGCCCATATTGTCCTCCATGGTTTTAAATACAGGATGTCTGGGAGAGTCTTCTCCCAGACATCAAACATCCTTAGTTTTTCGCGTTGGTTGCAATAGAATCATCTATCAGTTTGCAGAAATCATCAACTGACATATCCCCGGATGCAAGAAGCAATAAATTATCCTGCATAGTTGTATTAGTATCTGCATCCAGATATGTATCCCATGGTTTCAGGAACTGCGCACCTGTTTTATCCATATCATCACGAATTCTAAGATACAGATCTGAGAATTCTACATCTGACGGAAGTTCTGTTTTGATTGGTGACATCTGCTGTTTTGCTGCATATTTTTCACCATAGTTATCCAGTACGTAAAGTATAAAGTCTTTGGTTTTTGCATCAAATGTTTTTGCATTGAATGCCATTCCGATTCCAGAGTTTACGCAAAATTCACTTGCATCTGTTTTTCCGTTTTCGATAGTTGGAAGATAGAAATAATCTATTTTTCCAGCTTTATAAGCGTCCTGCATAGCTGCAATCTCCCAATCACCAATGTAGTACATTGCGGATTTTCCATCCAGGAACATCGACTGTGCAGTTGCATAATCCGTTGCTGCAAATCCATCATTAAAATACTGTCCAATATTCTTCATGAATGTTGCTGCCTCTTTACCTTCATCTCCGACCATTTTTCTTTTCCATCACGAAGATTGATAATATAATCGTTACCAGATTCTCTAAACGGCATCATTGCCAGATATCTCTGTACCGGCCATCTGTCAACACCATCTACTGAAATTGGTGTTACTCCATTTTCCTTCAACGTTTTACATACATCCAGCCACTCATCCATAGTTTTCGGTACTGATAAACCATATTTGTCAAAAATTTCCTTATTATACCAGGTCATTTCAACATGATATTCCAATGGAAGTGTATACATGGATCCGTCTGTAAATTCCTGATATTTCAGAGCAGTCGGATAAAAACTATCATATTTACCATTATCCTTCAGGAATTTTTACATCTACAAGCATTCCTGCATCAACCAGTTCCTGGCAATACGGATCTGCGTCAATATCAATGATATCCGGCATATTTCCACCTGCAATCAATGTTTTCAGTTTCTGCAAATATGATGGTCTATCAGCTGTAGTTTCAAATTCAATCTTCCATTTTCCACCCATCTTCTCACTGTATTCATCTGCGATTTCATGCATTACGATCAATTGCTCCGTCAACCGGTCTTGACGTAAACCATTTTACGGTAGTAACGTCCCCGCTGTCTTTACTTTTCTTTTCTGCATCAGCAGACGTCCCACATCCTGTTAATAAGCTACCAGCCATACACAATGCCAACATAGCACTAATTATCTTTTTCCTCATATTACTCGCTCCTTTTTTCTTTATATTGAATTAATTTTACATCGCCTTGTACTACATAAATACCTGCATAACCATCTTTATGATTATACATCCTGGTCGAAAGAACAATTTCATCATTAATATACACTACGCAGATATCTTTTTCTTTTATGATGTGAACTCGATATTCTTCCGCTTTTGGCAGTTTTCTTGCAGTTTCTATCTGATAAGGAACATCTCCCTTTATCTGCCACTGATATCTTCCCTGTTCTCCTCTTGGCCACATATCCCATGCAACTAATTGATTTTTAGGGTTCATACGTAAGAAATAACCCGTTTCGAGTTCTTTATCCACATGTAACGCAATTCCAAATTCATGGTATCTCTCAGGCTTTATTACCATATCCAACGCAAAAGTATCACCTTCTAAAGGATATAAAAGAGCCCCCAGCGTATCACTTTCAACGCTGACTCCATCCTGCGCCTGTACCATCTTGCAGTTATATAAAGTTTCTTTTTTCAATTCAATCTCTTTCGAAAAATAATCCAGCACTTCCGGAATAGCTTTAATTCTAAGTTCTCCGTTTTTCGAATTCTGAATTATTTCATGAAAATTCATTGTTCCGCCCCATTCCCATGGACCAAAATCAGTATTTCCATATTTGCTCGCTATCCATCCGAAAGCAAATCGTCTTTTGCCATCAGAAGCAGTCTTGATTGCATAATCAGCTCTTGTATCAAAAACATCATCATCAGGTATTTCCCATGGGCCATTCCAGTTTTTCGAAATACGATAATGTGTTGTAAACTGATCTGAAAATGTTGAAAATACCAGATACCAATATTCGCCCATTTTAAACAGTTCAGGACATTCCATCGTAATATACATTTTAGGATCATAAAAAGGTTTCTCATAAGTCCAGTTTATTAAATCTTCGGACTTACACAATGCAATGCATCCACCCCTGAGATCTCCTCTGTTCGTCACTCTTGACGCCAACAGCATATAATAGCATTGGTCTTCGTCATTCCAAAAAACAAAAGGGTCTCTCCAGTCAAACTCTTCATACTGTTTTCCATCTGAGACAAACAAAAAATCTTTTACTGTCTCCAAATTTTCCAGATTTTTCCCTGTGGCCTGCATTACAGATTGAATTGTTTTACCGCGAAGTTTAAAATCCTCATTATAAGCGGTATAAAAACATGATACAATCCATCTTTTTCACATTTGATAACCGATCCTGTATATGCGTTCTTGTTGGCATCATGAATACCACCTCTTGCAATTGATTCACCTTTATAATCCAGATTAACAAAATCTTTGGTCTCAATCAGATGCCATGTAGTATCTTCGGCATATTCTTTATCACGTATTCTTGGATCATGAAGATAAAATCCATAATAGGTTCCGTTTTCATAATATGGAATCAAATCACCAACCCAGGCATTTTCTGGTTTATAAAATAATCGCCCCATTTTTACCCTCCTTTTGTTTATAAAATAATTGCCTCATTTTTACCCTCCTTTTTGCACCATTTGCACATTTCGTTTCATGCATTTACATTATCATATTCTTTGCATTGTTTCAAGTTTTTGCACAGTATTTTCTCTTTTTCCCTCTTTTCTATATTTTAGCCTCATATTTTTTGTGCATTATTTATATTATTCTCTTCTTTTTCCGTGCATTTTGTGCATTTTGTTTTTACATTGTATTGTTTGCAATTCGTGCATTTTGTGTTATACTATATCTGAAGCATATAAATACTATATCTGAAGCATATAAATACAATATAAAAGGAGTTTACTATGAAATGTACCATTCAAAATATTGCTGATCATCTGGGGCTTTCCAGAAATACTGTTTCAAAAGCCTTAAAAAACAGTTCTGAGGTATCTGAAAATACAAGAAATCTGGTTATAAAGACCGCTTCTAAGCTTGGTTATAAAAATGCCACTTTCGCCACCCCTGTCATACCTGCCTCCGAAACAGGCAGCAATGGGACGATTCTTTTCCTTACCAGAACTTACGCTTCCGACTCCGAATTTTGGACCACCGTTTTACGAGGAATTGAATCGATTCTTTCAAATGCGAATTATCATCTGGCAATCAGTATCATGTCCGACAGTGATCTAAAACAACTCAATTTCCCACAAACTATTTCCGATTCTTCTATCAAAGGAATTATTCTTGTTGAGATCTGTGATAAAGTTGTATGCGATGCTCTCTCACAATTTAATCTTCCAATTGTATCTGTAGATATGCCAAATGTTCCGTTTGAAGAACTAAATGGAATAGATGTAGTCACAATGGAAAGTAAAAAGAATCTAAAAAAAATAATTAATCAACTTATAGAAAAAGGAGCTGAAAGCTTTGGTTTTGTTGGAGACCTCTATTCCCCTAATGTAAGCCGTGGATTCCAGGAACGTTATAATGCCTTATCCGAGTGTCTTGCTGAACATCAGCTTCCACTTAATCAGAAGAATTGCCTTCTTCATCAAACGCCGGAGGATTTTCGGAATTTTCAGACCACAGTTAATAATTTGCAAGCTATGATATCACTGCCAGATGTATTCATCTGCGGAAATGACTGGACTGCTATCCAGTTGATATACGCACTGCAGTTCCTTGGTTTCCAGATTCCCAAAGATATATGTGTTGTTGGATTTGATAACATCCCTGCTGCTTCCAGAATTTCACCGTCATTGACAACCATAAGCACTCCTCAGAAATATCTAGGTATTGCTGCTGCAAGACAAATTCTTGAAAGAATTCAGCATCCTAATTGCCCTCATGTTTTCTGTCAATATGAAACAGAATTGATCATTCGAAATTCGACTAATATAATATCTTTTTAATAACTCAACTATATTTATATTGATATATCGGAAAAATCATTGTTGATACACTGCCTGTCAAAAGTCGAGTTAATAATTGTGTTTTTGAAAGCGGATGACTATATGAAAACATCGTTTGCATCGAGCTTCTTCGCCGTGGATACGATGTTTATGTCGGCAAGCTCTATCAAAAGAAAATCGACTTTGTTGCTCAGAGAGGCAGCGAGAAGATTTATATTCAGGTCAGCGACAACATTTCCGGGCAGGAAACATTTGAGAGAGAATACTCTCTGCTTCAGATTCGAGATGCTTATCCGAAAATGATTATTGCCAGAACCAAACATCCCCAATATAGTTATGAAGGAATCGAAATTCACGATATAGCCGATTGGTTAATACAAGAATAAGCAGGGTGAAATATCAGTAGTTAATGACCCCCCCTGCTTACATGGAGGTGCATTAGCATAATAAAACCGCTTGTCAGAAAAGCGTTCAAATGGTAGTCTTTTCATGGGCGGTGGTGTCTTTCTGTATTGAATTGTTTTGTGTGGTAACTTTACAATATCAAATACTGGTAAGAATTGCCATTGCCTATTTTATTATTGAGAAAAAGAATGCCGTAAATACGAAAAAAACAGTTCGTAAAAATATGCTTTTACGAACTGTTTGTATTTTTGGTCAGTTCTGCAAACTTGAATTTATTACTCCAAAATAACCGGAAGCATAATCATAATAATTCCAAATAGGGCAAATAGAATACCACCTATTTTTGTTGTTTTCAAGTAAAACTCAGATGGTTCATCTGCACGATAAGATTTCCATTCTTCTGTTAATTTCCATATTAAGCCCGGCTTTAAGAAGATAAACATACCTAACGCAAAGATTATGATTCCACCACCAATAGACCACCACATATTTACCATCTCCTTTAGCAAATTCCGATTTCTCAGTTTCAAAAACTGGGAGTTGTTTAACTGATTCTATAATGTCCTATGATATCATCACGATGTTCCAGTATATCCTCTTCATAATATATTTGATATGGGTTTGCATGATGAATAACAAAACATATACCTTTTCGATTTCTCTTGTCAGATATAATGCCGATATGTTTTTTAAATACAACAATATCTCCACCTTGCCATTCTTCTATTTCATTTATATCTGTAGTAAGACTTATTGCATTATTATCGAAATATACTTTTAAGTTTTTAACTCTTCTAAAATCTATATTTTTATCAACGGCATCTATATCATATAATTCTTTATTGTTTTTTATATCCTCATTTACTAATACCATCAAATCATATCCTGCATCTTTTAAAGCATAAGCTACTACATCAGTACAAACCCCATATTCATCATTTGGATAACCTGTGTTGTAATATTTGCTTTTATATTTTGGATTAGTTTTTATGTAATTATTTGCATTATTTAATATATCTGTTTGGTCATCTATGCCATCATTGTCTTTATCAATATTGCTCTTGTAAGCTTCTATATTGAAATCTGCATTTGTATATTTTTTATGTGGAATATGATTAAAACAATACAACACATATAAAGCAACAATTATTAGCACCGAAAAAACAATAAGCGTTATTCTCTTCTTCATACATTCTCCATTAAACAACTTGCGAGTTACCAATTTCATTAAATAATAAATTAGCTACTTTTTCCTCTAATGACAGATATACATCTCCACCAAACACACTCTGATAAACTGCTGCCAAAATACCTTCAACATCTAATCCACCATATAGTCCCATATATCCGGCATTTTGAAAAATCGCAAATTCCTCATTCGTAATAACTCCTGCATTATGTGCTGTCTCTGCCAACATTTGATTCCACTGTTTGATGTCTCCCCTGACAACAAGTCTTCTGTTATCTTCGTCCAGTTCATTAAAATGGTCAGCAACCTCCTGCCTGTATGTCTGGAATACTGTGCCCGCTGTTTTCACATGCGATCATTGCTCTTTTAATTACTTTTGCAAAGTTCTCCCATTTTGCATAATCAATTGCCTCATTTTTATAGCTTTTATTGTGTGCAAAATAATATCGACCACAAATAAAAATAACAACAGTTGTAGATACTATTATGAAAAACCAAAAAGTGTTCAGAAATTGAATACATTAAGTCCTGTTTCTTCATCATGAACTCTGTCCACTCTTCCGTCAATTACCGTGATGACCAGCTCACAGGTTGCACTGACAATCGCTCTGTTCAGATGTCCTCCAAACACCTCGCCCTTCTGATTTCCGGCACTCATATGAAGATGTGCATAGTATTCTCCATCCATTGTATTGATTGTACCTGTCAGTGATGTAATTTCATAATAGCCTTTAAAACTGTTTGAATAATATTTCTTTTCGTCTGTCTTGTATACTCCGACTGTGAAATCATTGATCGCTCCAAGAGCCTGGACACTGGCAAGCTTTATATTCTCCTTTATGGCAATTGCTTTCAGTTGCTCCAAAATCTCCTCCCTTTGTAAATTCTCGCTATTATTATATTATCAAATTTTCTGTATTCCATTATGTTTCCTCCGTAACTTTCGAATTGTTATTCTTTATTCGTGAATTTCCAAGGGTAGATTGTCCGGATCATGAAAGAATGTCATTCTTTTGCCTGTGTAAATATCGAGTCTGATCGGCTCAGTTATGATGCCCCTTTTATTTAATTCTCTTACAGTATCATCGACCGAGTCTACAGCAAAGGCAAGATGCGAGACCATAAGCCTCGGATAACTTGGACGCTTCGGACAATTTTTAATGATGAAAAAGTTCTAATTCTATCTCATCGAGTTGAAGATCAATTTTATAATCATCACGTTCCGGTCTGTAATTTTCTCGAATAATAGAAAAACCTAACAGATCCACATAAAAGTGCTTTGATTGCTCATAGTTGCTCCCAATAATGGCAATGTGATGAACTTTTTTTAAATTCATGGTGTATTTACCTCTCTCCTACTTTGTTTGAATACATGAAATAATGTATCACAATGATACTATTTTGTAATATATTTTTTCAAAAGCTTATAAGTATTCTCCACGCCATCCATATGTGAGCGCTCATAGTTATGCGATGCATAAACTCCTGCACCGATAAGCCCATGACGGATATCATATCCGCTGTGCAGTGTTGCCTCAACATCAGAGCCGTAGTGCGGATAAACATCGATTGCATAGTCAAGCCCCTCGCTCTTTGCCAGATTTGAAAGCTCTGTAACAAGCTCATAGTTGTAAGGTCCGCCTGAGTCCTTAGCACAGATTGAAACCATATGCTCTGTACAGCCTAGGTCTGCTCCAACGCAGCCCATGTCTACGGAAATCATCTCCTCCGTATCAGCCGGTACAAAGCTTCCGCCATGGCCTACCTCCTCATAAACCGTAAAAAGCAGTGTGACCTTGCGGTTTATCTTCCAGCCCTCCTCCTTTACGGCATGAGCCACACCGAGTAAGATGGCGGCTGACAGCTTATCATCAAGGAAACGGCTCTTGATATAGCCGCTCTCGTGATGACCGTACGTGGATCCATGGCGATAATATCCCTGTCTGGATGCCAAGTGCCGCTACGCCCTGCTTGTCATTTACATTTTCATCGAGCAGGATTTCCATATTCTCTTCCTTTGTCTCAACCTTTTCGTCTGCTACATGTGCCGATGGCTCTGTATTTAGCACCACGCCTGTGTACATTCTGCCATCACGCGTAAAAACCATGCAGTTTTCTCCATCTGCTGTGCTCCACTGATGACCACCGATAGTTGTCGGGCGCAGACGTCCGTTATCCTTTATTGAGCGAACCATGGCTCCAAGTGTGTCCACATGCGCTGCCAATACCAAAGGTGCTCCCTCTCCACCGATTTCTACGCTGACATTTCCTTTATTTGAAAGCTGTGGCGCATATCCCATAGCCTCAAGCTGCTTCATCAGATAGTCTGTGGCATTTTTTGTGAAGCCTGTAGGGCTTGCTATTGATGTGAGTGCTTTGAGCTGTGTTCCGATATATTCTTTAATCTCTTCTGTTAACATAATTGTTATCTCCCGTTTTGTTGTCTTTATTAATTCAATTGCATTATAACATCTCATATTTGCGCATGCAATCCGTATTAACCCTTATTTGTAGTACTCTATTCGCAAGCCGCGGGTACCATGGCGCACACACTATTCCACGAAAGCGAATAGCGAAGCTGCTTAGAGACTGTAGAATTGTGCTATGTAACGCAGAAATGCCGAGGCATGGACGCCGAGGCAAGGAGAAATCGAGCCATGGATGGCGAGTTTCGACGGTTTCGTCAAATTAAGAAAACCTTTGGCACAATTCGTACAGTCTCTTAGCTGCGTAGCGTAGCGAACGTGGATAGTGTGTGCGCCATGGTACCCGCGGCTTGCGAACAACAGACAACAATTTATGGTCAATCCACTTGCGATTAACCTGCAACAATGCTATTCTTAGGATATGAATACACAGAATATATATAATAATAAAGATATAAATACAAAAATAAATTTAGATACAAATTCCAACACCAAAATAAAATCTGCGGTCTGACTTCACCTGCCGAAGCACGGTATCTCAACGAAAATCACGTTGATTTTGCGGGTATGGTGTTATTTTTTCCAAAGAGTAAGAGAAATATATCCATCGAACAGGCAAAAGAGATTATGGCAGCCCTTGATGCTTCCATCAAAAGAGTCGCCGTTGTCGTTTCGCCCACTATAGAACAGGTCAGACAGATTGAGGATGCAGGCTTTGACTATGTCCAGATACATGGGGAAATTCCGGAGACAGAGGCGGAGGCAGCAATAGCTATCCCGATTCTTAAAGCCTTCAATGTCTCTGATATGGACAGCTATGAAAAGTATCACAACGATTCATGCATTGCAGGCTATGTGTTTGATGCCATTGAGCCCGGCAGCGGAAAAACCTTTGACTGGAAGCTGGTTGACAATATCCCCCGCGATGAAAAGCTGCTGCTGCTCGCAGGTGGCTTAAATCCAGACAATGTGCGCATGGCAATTGAAGCCGTGCATCGACGGAGTCGATGTATCATCAGGTGTGGAAAATGATGACAAAGCGGGGAAGAATCCGGAAAAGATACATGATTTTGTTGCGGCAGTTAAATCATAAAATATGACAACTGCACGACACTAAATACCTCCCTCTATATAGTTGTAAACGGATGGCTCATGCGAGCCATCCGCCACTATTTATCTGCCACTTCTTCTAATGCCTTAAAATCACAACAGAACTTAACCACCTTTCCGGTTGCCATCTGTTTGTCGTACAACTTGTTAGCCCTTCCGATAACTTCATCAATTACCTTCAAGCAAAAGAATATTCTTTATTTAGCAAATCCTTATATTTCTTGACATCATCGGTATCTGTGTCATCTGGATTAATATTTACCCTACTGTAAACACCATCCACAATCGGAATCATTTTCTTAATATCCATAACAGAAAGAATATGCTTTACATCATCCTCTTCTGCTGCCACCCAAATATCTCCTTGCGCCATACTGGACTTCTTTGCCATTTCATAAACCAAATAGCATTCTTTATCGACATTTTTCCATGTCTTATGCTTCTCGCTGAGGATAATGGAATTACATATTTTCTGTCATTTTTGTTTATCAAAATCCCTATGTATGGTTTATTCTCATAACCGCTTGGCTTGTAATACACCTCTGAGCATGCATCATGCAGCTTTTTGAGGTAACTTTGTTCAATGTTGATAAATGTCAACTTTCCCTCTAGTATAAACATAATACTGCTCCTTTATATTTTAGATTAAAAATGTGGGAAGCCTAAGCTTCCCACTCGTTAATGCTCATCTCTTTACGGATTGATTACCGAAGGTTAATGGAGACCTTCTTTAATGTTCATCTCTTCTACGATTCAAGACCATAAGGTTAATGGAGACCTCTCTATAATTATAATATGACAATTAACAAGCTATGTCAACTGCAGTATTATATATTGATTATATATTGATTATATTTTGTCCATTAGTATTCACACGTCAGCTTGTAACGAAGAAACCGATGGTATAAACTTATTTCAGCTACTCTGTCGAATATATTTGTATTTTCATCTCGTCTCATCATAATCAGGTTTTAATGCTAAATATTATGTAACTATTATTTTTCTTTGCCAATCTTGAAAAACAGATTTGCCTTGATGAGCACCGGTCTCAGTGCCACATACACGATTGTTGCAGCAATCACCGATATCACTGCATTGACTCCTGTTGTGGTCACGCTCCATGCGATTTTGAGCTGTGCCATCGGCTTTCCGAGGATAAGCATATCGTAGAAATAGCTTATAATCGGGTCAAAAATAAAGTTGAAGAGCATTCCTGCACATGCTGCAAGGACTGTCCATTTAAATACATGCTTCTTGTCGGTTGAATATGTAATCTTTCCAAGCTTGTGTGCTACAAGACCGGTGATAACACCAATCATAAGCTTGAGGAAAAATGTCTTTGGTGCTCCGGTGATATATATCGGGTCAAGTAAATCACCGATTGTCATTCCGATTGCTCCACCGATTCCTCCATATACTCCGCCTAAGAGCAAAGCTGCAAGTACTACGACTGCGTTGCCAAGGTGAAAGGATGTGGCGCTGCCACCCGGTAATGTGACCTTAATCTGTAAAATGTGAATATGACATATGATAAAGCTGCCATAAGTGCTGTAAGTGTGAGTTTTTGAACTTTTTCGTTTCTCATAAAATGCCTCCTAAATATTACAATTAAACTATATAATACTCTTATGTGGCATCAAGTATATATCCAATTTTATATAAATTTATATATCCAGTTTATCTAAAGTCCATTTACACCTATGGTTTAATTCCGCTATAGTGTTTTTTCAGCATTTCTATTATCACCTGCTGGCTCTGCTTCGAATGGGTGATAGCGTAATAGCTTCCACCAAATTTTGCCTTGCGCTCTTCCTCATCTATCCCTACGCTTCGTCCCTTTTCGGTGACACGCTTTATCTTGTTCCCGTCTTCTGTAACTTCCTCCAGATATCCCTCTGCAATAAGAAGCTCGTTTATAAACGAGGCTGCAAGCTTTTGTGCTCCTTATCCGCAGGACACAGCTCATTTATTTTGTTCGTAAGCTCTGTAAGCCTGCATTTGTCGGTGAGCTCTACCTCATCAAGCCTCTGTGGCTCGATGTAAAACGGAAGCTTCTTTTTTCTCGTGCTGCCGGTTTCAGCAGCCTCCTCATCGCTTAAAACAGTCTGTGGTCTTTCACCGGTCGTGCTGCGATGGATTTGGGTTATCTGCAACAAATGAATTTACCGCCGTCACAAACGCTTCACCATAATTTTGTATCTTCTGCTCACCCATGCCGTACACATCGGCAAGCTGTTCCTTATCCCGCGGCAGCTTCGCACATATATCCTTTAAAGTCTTGTCGGAACAGATGATATACGGAGGCACCGACTTTTCTGCAGCAAGCTCTGTACGCACGCTGCGCAGCTTTTCAAACAGCGCAGCACCAAGCTCGTTAAGCCCTGCAAGCTGTGCTGCCTTTTGCGCTTTTGCCGGTTTCAACGTATGTCTCCTCCTCTTCATCCTCCACAACCACACAGTTGCTGCATTTGTTGCAGATGCATGGCGTTGTATCTCCGAAATATGAAAGTATAAACTCTCTGGCATTTGTCCGTCTCACAGTAATTTATCATCTGCTGCAGCTTCCTCCTGTCATTGGCTGTCTTTTGCATGTCGGATGCCACATCGCCTGCTGAAGCCTTATTCTGCAGAAGGAACTTGTTTATCATGATATCCTGTTTTGAGAAAAACAGCACACATTCCGCTTCCTCACCGTCTCGTCCCGCTCTTCCGGCCTCCTGATAGTAATACTCGAGGCTCTGTGGCATGTTGTAATGCAGCACATATCTCACATTTGACTTGTCGATTCCCATTCCAAATGCGTTTGTGGCAACCATCACACGGATTCTGTCATATGTAAAATCCTCCTGATTCTGCTTACGTTCATCATTTGAAAGCCCTGCGTGGTAACGGCCCACCGAAATGCCCTGCTCATTTAAAAGAGTATACAGCTTATCCACATTCTTTTTGTTGCGCAGTATATTATTCCACTTTCGTCCTCATGCTTTTCACATAGTCGATGATACTGTTGTCCTTCTGACTGCCTCCCCTTCTTGTAACAACCCGAAAAACAGGTTAGGTCTGTCAAACCCTGTCACCATAGTAACCGGATTGTTAAGTCCAAGCGAAGCCACTATATCATTTTTCACGCGCTCCGTGGCGGTCGCTGTAAACGCACTGACTATCGGTCGTCTTGAAGTCTCGTTAAAAATCCGGCAATTTCCAGATAGCTCGGTCTGAAATCCTGTCCCCACTGCGATTTGCAGTGTGCCTCATCAACTGTCAGCATCGATATGTCCGCGTTGCAGGCAAAATCCAGAAAACGCGGCGTGTTGAGGCGCTCCGGAGCGACATAGATTATCTTGTATCGCCCCTGTGAGGCATACGAAAGTGCCATCCTTATCTGGTTTTCGGTCAGTGAGCTGTTGATATAGGCGGCATGCACTCCTGCCTGGTTTAAAGCCTTGACCTCGATCTGACATAAGCGAGATAAGTGGCGAAATGACAAGCGTAATTCCTTTAAGCATAAGCGCCGGAAGCTGGTAGCACAGCGATTTTCCTGCGCCTGTCGGCATGATACCGAGCACATCGTGCCCTGCAAGTATGCCGTTTATGAGCTCCTCCTGCCCTGTTCTAAGACTGTCGTAGCCAAAGTATTGTTTGAGTGTCTGGTTTATGTTCATTTATGCTTGTTGTCCTCCCTTAGCTGCACGATAATCCTGTAGACCTCAGGCCTTCTCTCCTTCAGATGCTTATCAAGCAGGTGTCTCCTCTGTGCAAACCGCTCTGCAAGCTCCGGATGCTCTCTTGCTATACGCTCATGCACCTCGCGACGGTGCATCTCGATATCTGCCGCAAGCGTGTGCACATCCTTTCCGATATGTTGACGATTTCTTTCAGATGCTCCTCCAGATGCTCCAGCCACTCATCCTGGTCAAACTCATCCATATGCGCCCAGCGGCCATGCATGATTTCCTCTATATCCTTTGTCTTTTTGAGCTGTTCTATCTGAAGCTTTATCTGCTTTTCAATCTGCTCCTCACTCTCGGCGCCAAACGCCCAGACAAACTCCTGCACTCTGTTGTCAGCACGCTTTCTTGAGGCACTGCGCTCCTCGTTATCTACGCCACCCTCAAGCGGATAAGGTCTGTTTATTCCCATATCCTTTAGCGCAATATGTATTGTCCTTCTGACACAGCCCTGCTCAATTAAATAACCTAAGCCCAGCTTCCTGAGTTGCTCGTTGAGCTCTGCAATGTGCTCTGTTATGTATAGCTTTACACCTTTTTGTTTCAGTGAGCGGTAAAGTGACTCTATGCTGTCAGCTCCTGTGATATCAATACTTCCGATAGCTCCGGCATCGATTATGACAGCTTTTGTATCATGCTTTAGGTGGTCCTCAATATCACGCACAAGTACCTTTGCATTTGCAAAAAACAGGCCGCTCGAAAATCTGTAAATAATCACACCGTCAATCTCGTGGATGTTTGTGCTCTCCCTGATATCGCGGAAATGACTGTGTCCCGGCTGCACACCGAGAAAGCAGGTGGCCGGCTTTGCGCTTCTGATTATCATCTCGGCAAAGACAAAATGATTCCTATCAAAACTCCGTTTATCGTACCCAGAATAAGTACTCCAAAAGCACCAACAAATATGAAAAATTCTGTCCTGCTGACCTTCCACAGTCTCTTTGCCAGATGAAACTCCGTGGCACCCATGAGCGCTGATATGACAATCGCCGTGAGCACCGGAACCGGCAGATATCCTATAAAGCCTGTGCAAAAGAAGCACTGCTATCATGGAAACGCCTGCAACAAGCCCTGTGAGCTGTGTCTTACCCTCGTACTGCTCGCTCATCGCAGTTCGTGACACTGAACCGTTTATCGGACAGCAGCCCGTAAAAGCCGCAGCCATATTTCCTATGGAAAATGCCAAAAGCTCCGTGTTATCATCTATTCTGTATCCGTTTTTCTGTGCGAAATTGTTTTCTGCCAGAAGTGTCTCTGCCATGATGACAACAGCAACCGAAAGACTTAAAACTATTACCTCTGAGGCCTTTTGAACTGAAAAAACTGCCTCGAAATCCGGTATATACCACCGCGGCATGCCGGGCTCAACTGCTGAAAGAGTCGGCACTCCCACTCCTTTACCGGTCCAAAATATGTAAAGCGCGCCTGTTACCATGAGCACAACCGCCATAGGAAACTTTGGAACAAGCCTCTTACTCACAACCAAAATGGCAAGCGCTACAATCCCCATGACAAGTGCGGCTGCATTTATGTGGTGTAAGGCCTCCCATATATGCTCAGACAGTTCAAAAAGCTCTCCGGTTCCTGCCGCAGAGCCCATGAGCTTTGGCGCCTGCATCAGTATGATTGTAGTACATATGCCTGTGATAAATCCGCCCATAACCGGCGCAGATATGTAGTTCACCAGCTTTCCGGCATTCATGAAGTAAAATGCCAAAAGCCTCAGTGCCACAAAATGTAAACACCGGTACAACCGTCATGGCCTCTTTGCTTCCTGCCTCTATTCCCATGCCAAGCACTGCTGCTCCGACAAGCGCCGCCGGAGCAGCATCCACACCGAATATAAACTGCGGTGATGTGGAAAACAGAGCAAACAATATGATTGGGAATACCGAGCCATACAAGCCATATACCGCCGGTAGCCCGGATATCTGCGCATAGCCCATCGATATAGGAATCGAAACCGCCATGATGATGATTCCCGCAAGAATGTCCTTTGGGAGATTTTTCTTGTCGTAGTTTTTGAGTGTTGGTGCAACTGATAATTTTTGTTTCATTTAGATTTGTGCCTTCTTTATCAATACTTTCTTTCCTTCAAATGCGAAACCATAATGTTGAATTGCTTCTCTTTTATATCCTCGTTCCAAAAGCTTTGCATCATAATTTTTCTCTTCAATCTGCTTCAAAGCACTATCCGCAGTCATATCCAGTGATGTCTCCTCTTGCGAATCAATAACCTTAAATTCTATTATTACAGCCTGCGAATTTTTATCACGTGGAATGATCATCACATCATATCTGCCATAGCCACTTTCACGGTTTGACTGCACTTCATATTTATCTCTAAGCTCGACCAGCAGGCCTAAGACAAAACCATGATAAAATCTCTCCGGTTCAGATTTTCCCGAAGGATGCTTTCCGCTGTCAAAGCTGCTGAAGGTAGATAAAGCGACCTCATTCATGTATATGTTCATTTCCTTTATATTGCCTCTAAGCAATGCCCTTATGAATCCATTATAATTCGAAACAGAGGCATTAAACCATCCTCTGAACATATTTGAAAACATACTTACGGTTTCAAGATTTGTAATGCTCAGATGATACCACGGTTCAAGCGTAAGACCTCTTTTTTCTAAGGAATCAACCTTTAAATAACCGCTGGCAAGCAAAAGACTCCAAATGGCATTTTCATCGTTATCGAGCTGTTCAAACACCAGTTGTTCGTCAATGCTAACCTCCACAGAATCGCCTTCCAGAAGTGTTTCCATCATAGATTTTATTTCTGCAGATGCTGTTCTGATCAAACGATTTACCAGACCGTTTGAGCTGGTAGATGCCCAGTATGGACTTATCTGTTTTTCCTTTAGAAAATTCGTTATAGACCATGGATTATAAATATCACTGTGATTTCCAAATTTAAAACCGTCATACCATTTTTTTACAGTATCTTTTTCACCGGACAGACCATACTCTTCCATTGCATCAAAAACTTCATTCTCTGTAAATCCAAAGCTCGTTGCATAACTGCTTGAGGTCGTGGTTATTACATTCAGATTATTGAGGTCTGAAAAATTGATTCCTTTGATACACGCGTGATTCCTGTCATAATAGCACGCTCCATATACGGATTTGTCTTGAACGTTGCATTAAACAGGCTTCTTATATATGCAGTAAACTCATTCCAATATCCATGAAGATATGCCTCCTGTATAGGAGTATCATACTCATCAAGGATAATTATCGTCTTCTTTCCCCAGTAACGATGAAAATACTCACACAAAATATTTAATTTTAATCCACTCTCAGCATCACCCATCCTGGTATTTGTTCCTTCAAAATCAGCTATTTCGTCTGCTGTCAGAGTATCCCCCTCAAGCAGATATCTGTGCCTTTTGTAAACAGCCTCTATCTGTGCTTTTATCTGGATTTTTGCATCTCCCAGATTGTCGGCCTTAACCGAAGCAAAGCTCATAAAAATCACAGGATAAGTACCCTGAATTTTTCGATAGTCCTCATCCTCCCATATAGACAATGAATCAAACAAATCGCTCCTGTCCTTATACTGATTTGAAAAAAAGCAGTTAAGCATGCTCATATTAAGTGTTTTTCCAAAACGCCTCGGACGCGTGATGAGAGTCACATCATCCTTTGAATCCCACCATTCCTTTATAAAGCTCGTTTTGTCCACAAAAAAGCAATTATCTTCTATAACAGAAGCAAAATCCTGTTTCCCAATACCAATCGTTTTACCATATCTGACTCCTGTATAGTCTCAAATCATTGTTTTATATATGATATTATAGCCAATACAATTATGCACTGCAAGAAACAAATATACTCTTCTTAATCACGTTTTTAAACATAGATTAAGAAGAGTATAATCTCTTTTGTCGTATTAAATTATAACTACTTAATTACAGCCTCAACCTCACCCTTCTCAGGCATCACGCGAAGTGCGCCCTTTCTCGTGGTACTAAGCGAAGCTGCTGCATTTGCGAATGTGAGCATCTTTTTCACATCGTCATCCTTCCGGTCATTGATACCATGCTCCAGCACATCGTGAAGCAGGCACGCACAGAAGGTATCTCCTGCACCTGTAGTCTCGACAGTGTCATCTCGCAGGAACGGAGCTGCCTCCACGATATGTCCGTCAAAATGCCATACTTCCGTTTTGCCCATGGTAGCACAGATAAACGGAATGTGATACTCATCTATGAGCTTCTTCACACCTGTCTTTATGTCCTTTTCGCCTGTCATGAATTCAATCTCATCATCAGATATTTTTAAGATGTCACACTGACTAAGGCCCCAGCTTATCTTCTCTTTTGCATCGTCCATGCTCTTCCAGAGCGGTTTACGCAGATTAGGGTCAAAGGAAATCAGTGTGCCTGCCTCTTTGCGGCAGCTATTGCATGCTTTGTCGCATTCTCACAGATCTTATCTGTCATTGAAAGACTTCCGAAGTGGAAAATTTTGCGTTTCTCACAAGGGATAAATCCACCTCATCCGCTGTCAGCATCATATCTGCTCCCGGATTTCTGTAAAATGAGAAATCTCTGTCTCCGTCTGCTGCGGTCTGGACAAATGCAAGAGTGGTATGGACATTATCATCATAGCGCACGCCTGTTGTGTCGATGCCCTGCTCCTTTACGGCATCAACAAGCAGCCTTCCGAACGCATCCTGTCCCACTTTTCCGATGAAAGCAGTCTGATGACCGAGCTTTTGAAGCATGGCAAGCACGTTACATGGAGCTCCACCCGGATTAGCCTCAAAAAGCTTATTGTCCTGCGCACTTGTACCGTTTTCTGTAAAATCTATAAGTAATTCACCTAATGCAACTACATCCATATTGTACCTCTTTCTTTCCTGTCAAAATATCCTGTATATCATTCTGCAAATAACCGGACTAATAATTTGTCCGGTTATTATTTGTATGCTCTACTGATATGCTTTCATATTATAAAATTATATCATATTATATCATATTTTTCAATATCCACAACAGCACTTCCGTCACAGTTAAAGCTGATTCCGTCTGCCTGAAGAGGTGTACAGATAGCTGTGGTTGCGACCTGCTGTCCGTCATTGATAAAGAGCTCTATAGACTGTCTGTCCATGATGAAACGAAGCTTTAGCTTTCTGTCTGTATCTACAATTTTAATTTTTCTGACACAGACAACATCCTTTGTGACGCCACAGCAGGTACGATCAATCTCGAGCACGCCTGCGACTCTGTTGTAGGTAAACACTGTACCATACTCATCATCGCATGCCATTTCAACAGTGAAGTTATTGTACTCCTCGCCTGAAAGCTCCACTGTCATGTCGAGAGTGCGGCCCTTTATGCCATCAAAGGTCGTGTAGCAGTCTATTTTTTTATCTGTATAATGACACTTGTTTGCACGATAATTTTCTATTTCCTTAACCGGCTTCTGCCAGATACGGCCGTCCTTTATTTCAAGCTCACGAGGCAGTGTCATCATGCCCTGCCAATCCTGCGAATCAGGAACGACACATGCATCCCATGACTTCATCCACGCAATCATCACGCGGCGTCCGTCCGGAAGCAGTGTAGTCTGTGGCGCATAAAAGTCCATGCCATAGTCAAGTGTGTGCGGCTCTTCCTTGATAAATACATGATTTTCTTTATCATAATCCCCCAGAAAATATACAGAGTTGTGTCCGTTATGAAACTCATATTTGTCTGCCTTCATACTCTGCGGTGAACAGATGAGCACATGCTTATCCTCCAGCCCAAAGAAGTCCGGCACTCCCACATGGTACCTATTTTGCCTGTGCTGTTTGCCGCAAGGATTGTCTCAAACTGCCAATCGGTCATTTTTGAAGAGCAGAGCACTACCTGTCCCACATTGTTTAAGTCCTTGCTTCCAACTATAAGATAATATGTGTCATCCTCTTTCCATATTTTAGGGTCACGGAAATCGATTCTGCTGCAGTTTTCGGAAGCATATCGCCTGTCACAACAGGATTATTCTCATGCTTCACATAATTAAGTCCGTCTCCAAATGCGATGCACTGGTTCTGTCTCTCCTGCTCACTGCCGTCGAAGTTTAATACTTGTGACACCTGTGTATACAAGCACATGCTTACCATCTGCCTCAATGGCACTTCCTGAGAAACATCCTTTTTTATCATATTCCTCGTCAGGTGCCAGAACACACGGAAGCTGCTCCCATTTAATCATATCGCTTGTCGTACTATGCCCCAATGCATAGGTCCCCACTCACGCAGATATGGATAGTACTGATAAAACAGATGAATTTTTCCGTTATAGACAGAAAATCCATTCGGATCATTAATCCATCCTGCCGGTGCACTGATATGAAACAAAGGTTTACTCTCTTTATCTGTAGCAGCTATTTTTTTTGCCTCGTAGCTTCTTGCTTTTTCCAATAATTCGCTCATTCAAATCCTCCAATTCTGTTTGCTTTGCCGGTAATACAGAATTATGAACAGTAACCTATTTGCCCTCTGACGTACTCTCAAGGGATTTCTGATAGCTGTCAAAATATTTCTGCTTTATCTTCAGATAATCCTGTAAACCATATTTATTAAGTTTCTTAAGGTATGAATCCCATTCCTTATCAATGCCGCCGTTTAATATCCAGTCGGCCTTTTTCTGCTCAGCATATTTCTTGATGTCTGTGTCGTACTGTGACACCTTGTTTGTGTCATCTATGCTCATGAACACATTTGGATATACATATTTACTGTGCATATCTTCCAAATAAGTCTCATGCATATTGTCCAGACGCCATTTTGCATCCGCAGGCTGTGTCACATAAACATCATAGTACTCATTTAAAACAGCAAGCGGTCCGTTTACAGACTGCGCCTCACGCACCTCAACCGGTGACTGATCGCCCAGATCCATATGCTTTAACATCTGTCCGCCGTCAGCGTTTGTACTCATCTCAAATATATTGAACGAATCTTTCTCACCGTATGTTCCCCAGTTATTCTGTGGTGATTGAAGTGGTGCATACATCTGATCAATCCACGCCGCTGCCAAAGCCGTATCCCTGCAGCTTGATGTCAGCACGCAGCGTCCTCTGTCAAATCCACTTGTCTCACTGTTGTTCTGTCTGGTGATATTTCTCATTCCATCCGGTCCGGTCAGTGCCGGAAGCATGACATAATCTGTGTTGTTATCAATATTTGCAATGTCCCATGTAAAACAGAGACCGTATCGATGGTTCTTTACCTTTTGCTACATAGGTAGACCACTCTTGTGTAAATGCCTCAGGGTCAATCAAATCCTCTGTGACAAGCTTGTGAAGCCACTCGATACCCTCCTTGTAGCCCTCCTGTGTCGGAGCATAGATGACTTTTCCCTCATCTGTTACTGCAAAGTGGTCACCTGTATCACCATAACCCTCACCAAAGCCGTTCATGAGGATGGCTGGATCCTGGTCACCGTTGTTTATAATAAATGACATAGGAATAACCCCGCCCTCGATATCAAATTCCTGCTCCAGCTCATCGGCATGATCTCTGAATGCAATAAGCACCTGCTCGAGCTCGTCTGTGGTAGTCGGTACATCAAGTCCCAGATAGTCAAGCCACTTCTTATTAATATAAGGAATATCGCCTATTGCCTGAATTGCTTCTTTTCCTGAACCAAGCTGCTCTATCCAAGGGAATGAATAAATATGTCCATCTGGTGCTGTACACATTGTCCTGTACTCTGGATATTTTTCAAAAACAGCCTGAAGATTAGGCATATATTTATCTATCAGATTTTCTAATGGAATAATGATACCCTGCTTTGCATAACGCAACAGATCATAATCACTCATGCCTGCATTAAACAGTCCATCCGGCAGATTTCCAAACTGAGCCAACGCCAGATTCTTCTTGTCAGAGAACTGGTCTGAAACGAAGCATGTCCAGTCGATATGCACGTTGGTCTGCTTCTCCATTCTCTTGAAGATAGTCCTCTCATTAGGATCCTGTGTTGATGTAGCCGGTGCACTTGTAATAAATGACAGCTCAGCCTTCTCCTTCAGAGGGAACTGCACATCTGATACCGGTGTGTCCGGATTTGTCTCAGCATTTAAGCTCTGCTGCTTTCCACAGCCTGCCACACCTGTCAGCATTGCAAGTGTAAGCGAAAGTGTAATTAATTTTTGAAGCTTCTTTTTCATATCCATACTCATCCTTTCTGTTAGCCCTTAACAGATCCAACCATGATTCCCTTATCGAAATATTTCTGGAAAAATGGATACATGATCAAAAGTGGTAAACTTGATACAACAATTGTAGCGTACTTGAGCTGCTCTGCTACCTTTGCCATCTCTGCTGTGCTTTGGATATCTGCAATCATTCCCGGCTGTGGCGTATTTTGTACCAAAATCGAACGTAGTACAAGCTGCAATGGCTGGAGATTTGCGTCATTCAGATAGATCATTGCATCAAAATAGCTGTTCCACATTCCCACAAAAGACCAAAGCATAAGCACCGCAATAATCGGCTTACATACCGGAAGCATAATTTTAAAGAAATGCTGGATTTCATTTGCTCCGTCGATGGCTGATGCCTCACGAAGCTCATTTGGCACTGACTGATAATACGTTCTCGCCAAAATCATATTCCATACATTGAAAGCGCCCGGAATAAGGATTGCCCATACGGTGTTTACCATATGGAGCTGATTTATAAGGATGAATGTAGGAATCATTCCTCCTCCAAAAAACATTGTGATAATAAAAATCACATTGAAAAATTTTCTTCCGACAAATTCCTTTTTAGACATAGGATATGCTGCCAGGATTGTGACAAATACTGAGATTGCCGCAAACGCTATTGAGTAAAAACGAATTAAAAATCCGCGCCATATCATGTCATTTTCCAGAACTCGTCTGTATGCATCAATAGTCCAGTCCTTTATGTTGAAGCTCAGTCCACGATTGTTAAGTACTGTCGGATCCATGAAAGATGCCAGCACTACATATACTAACGGAACAATTATTGCAAGCACAAACAACCCAAGAAGTGTATATCCAATTCCAAGAACAATTTTATCAGTCCGTGAATATTTGATTTTTATCGTCATATCTTTTCCATTGCACTTTCCTCCTAGATTCCTTCACCATCGTTTAGCTTCTTTACAACCGCATTGACTATAATCAGCAATATTACGTTGATTACCGAATTGAAGAGACCTACCGCTGTTGAATATCCATAATCTCCGTTCAAAAGTCCAATACGATATACATATGTAGAAAGAATTTCCGATGCCGGTAAGTTCATATCTGTCTGTAACGCGTAGGCTTTCTCGAAACCGATACTCATAATATTTCCAGCCTGCAGGATGAACTGTATCACTATAATATTCTTAATAGCCGAGCTCAACATACCACATCTGCTGGAAGATGTTTGCGCCATCCATTCTCGCTGACTCCTCAAGCTCCTTGCTCGCATTGGATAATGCCGCTGTATACATGATTGAAGCCCAGCCTGCTCCCTGCCAGATGCCGCTCGCTATGTAGATTGTCCTGAATGCAGCCGGCATTGTCATCCAGTTTGTGCTAATCCCGAGCAGCCTGTTCAAAGGTCCTACCGGTGATAACAGCATACGAACCATACCACAAAGTACAATAACTGAGATAAAATTTGGTGCGTAAATCAGAAGCTGTATCTTTTTCTTGATGCCCTCTTTGCGAATACGATTCAGAAGCAGTGCAAGTATGATCGGTACCGGAAATCCCCATAACAATCCGTAAATACTTACCTTTAACGTATTCATAAGGTAGTTCATAAAATCAGGTGATGATAAAAATCTCTTGAAATATTCAAGCCCGACCCATGGACTCCCCAGCACACCCTTTATGACATTGTAATCCTTGAATGCTATGAGCAGTCCGCCCATCGGAACATACTTGAATATAATTGTCAGTAAAAGTGCGGCATAAGGAAAAATATGTACAACATCCAGTTTTCTTCACATATGTCACTTTGCTTTTCAATGACTGCTTTTTCTTTCATTTGCTGTGACCTCCACTCTTTTCACATTTTGTCTTTTTTACTTAATTTACGCTCTTGCGTAACCGGCAAAGTAACCGGTTACTTTATAATTTGATAATACAATATCATTTGTGCTGTGTCAATACTTTTCTCAAAAAAAGTAACCGGTTACTTTTTTGTTGATATTTTGGAAATTGCGCTGTATACTGTTTATAAACATTTGTAATATAAGTAATTTTTATAAGGAGACATCCATGGGAAAAAACAGGTAACTTTTGCAGATATTGCGGAATACACCAATTTTTCAAAAACTACAATATCAAGATATTTCAATCACCCGGACTCTCTGACACTGAAGAATCAGGAAAAGATTTCCCGTGCGCTTGATGAACTCGGCTATAAGAAGAATAAGCTGGCAAAGGTTCTGGCAAATGGAAAAAGTGAATTTATCGGAATCATTGTTCCAAACCTTTACCTGCACTATTATTCTGAGATGCTGACACAGCTTTTAGCCACCTACACTGACTATCACTATAAGTTTCTCATCTTTATGAGTGACAAGGGGGCGGCTGAGGAAGAAAACTACATTGATGAACTTTTAGCTTATCAGATAGAGGGTCTTATCGTGCTAAGTCACACTCTCTCATCTGAAAAGCTTGCTTCATACCACATTCCAATTGTCGCAATCGAGCGAGAATCCATGCATATAAGCAGTGTCGCCTCCGACAACTATATGGGTGCGCTTCAGGCCACATCTCTTTTAATACGTGACAAATGTGATATCCTCATCCATATCAATGTAGATGTACCAAAGTATGTCCCGGCTTACGACAGAATCCGTGCGTTTGAGGACACCTGTACCGAGCACAATATTCCCTATGAGCTCAGCCTGAACGTATCCGGTGATTCGTACAACGATTTATTTTCTCAAATGAAGGTGATTTTTAACAATATAGATGAGAAATATCCTGATAAAAGAAAGGGGTATTCCTGGCAAACGACACATATGCCAACATGTTTTGAACCTTGTCATACAAAATACGGCTGCCTGCCGGACAGCTATGAGATAGTCGGCTTCGACAATTCACCAATTGCCAACGAAGCCATAATTCCAATCACCACCATCGGCCAGCAGATAGATGTAATCGCAAGAACCGCCATGGATTTTCTCGTCAGGCAGATGGATAACCGCAAGCAAAGCAATCCTGAGCCCGATTTGGCGCCAACGCACAAAAAGATAGCGCCTGTGCTGATCCGCAGGGAGACAACCAGCTAGTACATCGTTTATGTGACATGTACCAGCCTAATTTTCTCCTGTTGCGTCTGATATTCCCTGCTGCTCACACCACCCCATGAGTTTCTATCCGCTGAGAAAACCTCATTTGTGGTTTTACTGTATCTTCTTCCTCATGCGCATCTCCCACACATAGTAGGTCACAATAAGCAGTATTCCTGTTGTAAGCCAGGCTGCCGGATCTGCAAAGCACACACCGCCGTAACCAAATGGCTTTGACAGAGCAAGTATTGCAATCAATCTCGACACAAGCTCCATCACACCGCTAAGCATAGGCACAAGTCCCTTGTTAAGTCCCTGCAGACCGTTTCTGTATGCAAAAATCCATGCAAGAGGAAGCATGAATACGCTCGCGATTTTCAGATATTTCATAGCACAGTCAATGTCAGTTGCCGTAGGCGATGTGATAAACCAGCCTATCATGTACGGTCCGACAAAGCAGTTAATTGCTGCCGCTAAAACTGCGCAGCCTATACATATGAAAAGCATGACTTCATACCCTTAAATATCCTGTCGTATCTGCCTGCACCGAGATTTTGTCCGCAGTAAGTCGCAGCGGCTGTTCCAAGTGTAGGCATGGTCTGTGTCGCGATATTGCTGACCTTGGATGCGGCGGTATACGCAGCTACCACCTGCGAACCGAAGACATTGACCGCAGCTTGGAAAATCATCGTTCCGATAGCAGTGATTGAATAGTTGAGTGCCATCTGCAGACCGATTGAGAGCATGCGCCAGATTCCGCTCCAATCCATGTAATAATCCTCACGGCTGGTGCGCAGCAAATCATACTTCTTAAACATCACGATAAATGACAAAACTGCAGCAATTCCTGCGATATAACTGTCGCATAAGCAGCTCCTGCCGTGCCTGCCTTCACCACCACGATAAAGAATATGTCCAGCACAATATTCAATACAGATGAAAAATCAAAAATACAGCGGAGTCTTGCTGTCTCCGATGCTTCGCAAAAGACCGGAAGCCACATTGTAGGACATGGTGCAGAAAATTCCCGCAAAATGACCTTTATGTACGCATCAGCCATGACAAGTATATCATCGTGTATTGAGCCAGATAAGAAGCTGCCTCGACGCAAGCACTGTCGGAATCGTGAGCACCACTGAAACAATCACAGTAAGAATGATAGCTAAAGCCACATAATGCTTCAAAGCTTCTCTTTTTCGCACCAAACGCATGGCTTGCCATAACTCCAAAGCCCTGTGCTATTCCATTTGCAAAGCCAAGCACCAGAAACATAATACAGCCTGTCGAGCCAACCGCCGCAAGCGCCTTTGAGCCCAGATACTGCCCCACGATAATCGTGTCCACCATATTATAGAACTGCTGAAACAGATTTCCCATCAGAACAGGAATCGAGAACAGTAGTATAATTTTCATTGGATTGCCTTTGGTCATATCTGTCTTCATGTGTAAATACCCTCCCAAAAATTAAATTCATAATAACTTTTCCCAGCAGGTTCACCCTGCAGAAAATCCATTAAAAATGTGTGAACAAGCTCTTTTCAAAGCCTCGTTCACACATTATATACATATTTTCCAGTATTCAAGTACTATTTTCAAAATTTATAACTTATTTTTAACAGTACGTTTATTCTTTCTTCCTCACACGATAATTCACATATCTCTTTATCGTAGTACACGACACCCCATGTCGGTACTCCGATGAACAGCCCCACTACTCCAAATAATCCATTTCCAAGGAAGATTGCAAATACCACCCAGAAAGGTGAGAGTCCTGTGGACTCACCGAGTATCTTTGGTCCGATAATATTGCCGTCCACCTGCTGTAAGATAATGATAAACAGCAAAATATCACACCCTTTGACGGGCTGTCGAGCATGATGAGTATGGTGCTTGGTATGGCTCCAATGTACGGTCCAAAGAACGGTATGACATTGGTCACTCCGACTATCACGCTGATGAGTGCCACATAAGGCATGCGCAGTATCAGGCAGCACACGAAACAGATAGCTCCGATTATGAGTGAATCAATGATTTTACCACTGATAAAACCACCGAATATCTTGTCGCTCTCTTTTAAGATGCTTGAAAGCACCTGTATATGGCGCTCCGGCAGAAATGCGCTCACGAGTTTTTAGTCTGGCGTTTGAAGGTATCCTTGCTAAGCAGGACATAGATGGCAACGATGAATGCAACAAGGCAGTTTACCGCTGTGCCAAAGATTCCCATAATACCGTTTATCACAAAGGTAACCTGTCCGAGCATATTGTCCTTTACCCATTCAGTAAAATAGCTTATGCCGTTATTGTATAGCTCAGTGATTATTTCCTTTGCCCTGTCATTGTTTTTGGCAAGCTCCGTGATTTTTTTCACAAGGTCCTGTATCTGATCCGGTAAAAGACTGACCGCATTTGTAATATTGCTTACAAGCTGTGGCACCACCATCATTATGAGCACTACAATAATGGCTATTATTATGGCCAGACTTATAAGTATTGACAACCCTCTCATAGAAGGTCTCTTTCCACACTTCTTTTCTATGGCTTTGCCAAGCGAATTGCTTAGCTTTCTGTCATAAAACTCTACCATCGGATTTATGAGATACGCCAGCACAATCCCCATGATGATTGGCATAAGTATATTTATTATACGCATAATCTGTGCCATTATTGCATCAAATTTAAATAGCACAAACACTAGCAGGATTGCTCCTGCTAGTGCTAAAAACTGTGAAAACCCTTTGGCCCATGCGACCTTTATGGTGTGCTTCATCTTATTATTCACTTCCATGCGCGATTCCTCCTCGTTTATTGTATGTCCGAATGTAACAAGCTGATATTATATAGTCTTTAATCAATCCGGGCAACACTCTTGCCCTCTGTCAGCTCAAATGGTATTATCTCATGACATGAGCCTTTATGCAAATCTATCATGTTAAAAAGAAGCTCTACGCTGCGTGCCGCCATATCCTTGTGCGGCTGTCTGATAGATACAATCTTTGGATTGTAGTACTCTGCAAGTGTCGAACCATCAAAGCCTGTGATAGATATATCTTCCGGCACCCTGAGTCCCTTGTCAAGTATTGCCCTTAAGGCACCGATTGCCATGACATCGGAAATCGCATAGACTGCGGTGATTTCTATATCCTTTTCCAAAAGCTTTTTCATCGCACGATATGCGCTGTCATATGAGAATCGCGCTCTCATAGTAACGCTCATCAGGTGTGATTCCATGCTTTTTTAAGCTGTTGAGATATCCGTTATGTCGCAGACGAGCTGTCTGTGAAAGCTCCAGATTGGCTCCAATCTCTGCTATCTTCGTATGACCATGCTCGATGAGATAGTCGACGATTGTTTCCCCTGCCTTCTCATCATCAATGGAAACAGATGACAGCTCCTCCATGCTCCAGTTTTCTGCCGATGTGGTCACGATAACACACGGCACCTTAAATGACGATGTATCCTCAGAGAAATCCTCCCTGCTGCCTCCGAGGAATATGATGCCAAGCGGCTTTCGCTCCCTGCATATGCGGTCTGTCACACTGCTTAGATTACTGTCCTCATCCAGATATGTGATGCTCAAAGAGTAGTCTGTTCTGTCTATTATCGACTGGATTTCCTCGACTACGTTTGCAAACAGCATATTAGAGGTACCCTTTACCAACAGATAAATATTTCTGGAAATGGTCTGCTTGAGCCTCTTTGCATTGGTATTTGGCACAAAGTTGTGTGCCTCAACTATTTTCATTATGGTTTCTTTTGCTGCAGGAGAAACATCCTGCCTGTTATTTAAAACTCGGGATACAGTTGTTACTGAGTATCCCGATTCTTTGCTATATCTACAATTGTCATTGTTTTCCCCGTCCGGACAGCGATACGTCCTTTTACATTATATCCATGTGATATAATTTATTTCACTCGTTATATCATATATCCACAACTACAAAACCTGCTAATTTAGCTTAAGCCCCACATGTTTTCTTAACAAGTGTGGGGCTTAAATAACATAAACTATATCCTCTTGTAAGCTATATTAACCCTTTACAGCTCCTGCGAGCACACCCTCTATAATGTACTTCTGACATACAATATAGAAGATAACAATTGGCAGAATCGCAAGCACGAGCATGGCCATCATTGCACCCCAGTCAATCATACCGTGGCTCTGCTTTAAGTACTGAATAGCAATTGGTATGGTTTTGTACTGGTTGATGTTTAAAACCAGTGATGGAAGAAGGTAATCATTCCATACCCACATTGCCTCAAGTATCGCTACTGTTACCGCTGTAGGACGAAGTATTGGAAATACGACCCTGAAATACATCTGTAATGGTGTACAGCCATCAATCATAGCTGCCTCTTCGATCTCTAATGAGATACTCTTTACAAATCCTGTAAACATAAACACAGCAAGTCCTGCTCCAAAGCCAAGGTATACAATGATGATACCGAGTGGATTTGATAAATGAAGCATATTTGCAAATTTTGATAATGTAAACATTACCATCTGGAATGGTACAATCATAGAGAAAAGGCAAAGTGTATACATAAGCTTTGTGCCCTTAGTCTTTACACGAACTATGTACCATGCACACATTGAGCAGCAGAGTACAATAAGTACTACTGAGCCGACTGTGATGAAAAGTGAATTTCCAAAGCAGTCCCAGAAATGTGTCATTCTGAGACCATTCTTGTAGTTTAATGTGCTACAGAAAAGCCTTGACATACCATCCTTGAAGGCTTCAAAGCCCTCAGTGATAGATACTGTGCTGATTCCAAACGGATGCTTGAATATGTAGGCTTTTCTCTTAAATGAATTGAGTAACACCATAAAGATTGGTGAAATCAAAGTATTGATAAAACAGCGAATAATAATGTGATTATCCAACCGTGCTTGGCCTGTCTTACGGCACTGACTTCCTGCGCTTTTTTCTGTTTTGCCATTAGTCCTGTACCTCCTTGCTTGTAGTAATCTTATTCTGTGCAAGTGCGATAATTGCAACAATTATAAAGAATATAACAGCCTTTGCCTGACCTACGCCCTGCCATCCTGTTGTTCCATACATGGTGTTGTAGATATTTAAGGCAAGCAGCTCTGACATCTTTCCCGGATTACCGCCTGTAAGAGCTAAGTTCTGGTCGAACAGCTTGAAGCCGTTTGTCAATGTCAGGAATGTACAGATTGTGATTGTCGGCATAAGCATTGGAAGAATAACGCTCTTTAAGAGCTGCCATCTGTTGGCTCCATCAATCTTTGCTGCTTCGATAAGCTCTCCGGGAATATTCTGAATACCTGCGATGTAGATGATCATCATATATCCAATCTGCTGCCAGCATACTACTGCGATAAGTCCCCAGAATGCTGACCACTCTGAGCTTACGATTGTCTTTGAATAGTTCTGCAGGATAGAGTTAAAAATCATCAGCCATACATATGAAAGTACGATTCCACCGATCAGGTTTGGAAGGAAGAATACTGTACGGAAAAGATTTGTTCCTCTGATTCCTTTTGTAAGCGCCATTGCTATTGCAAATGATACGATATTGATAATCAGTACCGAAACTACTGTAAATAGTGCTGTGTACCAGATTGAATGAATAAAGGTTGTATCCACACTGCCGTTTACAACAAAAATCCTTGTGTAATTTTTAAATCCCACCCATTTCCAGTCTGTAACAGTGGAGAATTTACAAAATGAAAGGAAGATACCATATACGAACGGTACAATAAATCCTATTGTAAATGCTGCCATTGTCGGTAAAGCGAAGATCCAAAATTTTTTTCTAATCGACTTTTCCATAACAAATATACCTTTCTTAAAATAATATGGGGTGAGTGACTGCCACTCACCCCACTTTTACTACTTTTTACTAACTTTTAGAGAATTTTACTGCTCGTTCTGAAGATCCCAGTAATAAGCCCATTTCTCTGAGAATGCCTTTGCAACGTCATCCCATGAACCATTACGCTCTGTGTACTCTGTGAGTGGAGCAAGGAAATCAGCTCTCCAGTCATCTACTGAAGGTGTTGCGTTGAATGACCATGCTACTGATGTCTTGCCTTCCTTTGCAAGTTCTGATGCTACATTAGCAAAAGCGTTCTTTGACTCATAGTCGCCTGTGAATGTATCGAATGGAGCTGAAAGACCCATTTTATTAACGATTGCATCACGTCCGTCATCACTTGTGATTACCCAGTTGAGGAATTCAAGTGTTGCATCAATATCCTTCTGATCTGCCTTAGCGTTTACTGTCCAGTGGTTCTCTGTACCAACTGCAAGTCCCTCGTTCTCGTCATCTACACCGAAGTAGATAGGCATCATTGAAAGGTCAGACTGCTTAACTGTGTATCCGTTCTCGTTGTCATCTGCGAAGTTAGCGTACTCCCAGTCACCATTCTGGTAGAATACAGCCTCTTCCATACCAAGCTCTGACTCAGCATTTAAGCTTCCTGAATCAAGTGTAGCCTTGTCTGCTGCTGATGTATTTGTGTACATATCCCAAACTCTCTTGAAGTTGTCCATGTACTTACCTGTAACTTCCTTCTGTCCTGCTGTGAGGTCACATCCTGCATCCTTGAACTCATAGTAGAGTGCGAGACCTGCGAGATGTCCTGTGAATCTCCAGTTAGATCCGCTGTCAAGTCCTGCTGAAGCAAATGCCTCTGTAAGATGTAAGTCACAAGCTTTGTTGATATCATCTACATGCTCGTTGATATCAGTTGCAACCTTCTCTAATGTATCAAGATCCTTGATATCATCTACTGACTTGATAACTGCTCCGTAGTTGCTGCAGTATTTCTCAAGAATTGCCTTGTTGTAGATGATTCCGTAGCACTCATAGCAGTTAGCTACTGATGCAACCTTGCCATTGTACTCAAGTGCAAGTGACTTATCTGTAAGGTGCTTGTAAATCTCGCTGTCCTTTAAGTCATATATGTATTTGTCATACTCTGCGCAGTCTGCTGTGCTTCCGATATTGAAGATTGTTGGAGCCTCCTTCTTAGCAAGCTCAGACTTAAGTGTTGTCTTGTACTGTCCATCAGCTGCTGTTACTACTGTAACCTGTACGCCTGTCTCATCTGTATACTTCTCTGCAAGATCCTGCCATGCCTGATCTGTCTCCGGCTTGAAGTTTAACATATAAACTGAGCCATCGCCGCCCTTTGCAGATGAGCCTTTCTCTGTTCCGTCTCCGCTTCCTGATCCACATCCGGCAAGCATTGTTGCTACCATTGAAGAAGCGAGTAATACTGTTACTAATTTCTTTTTCATTTTAAACCCTCCTAAAAGATTTAATATTAAAATTGTCTTTGCAAACATCCTTGGTTGTTTTCGGTAATGTTTGCGGTAACGTTTTCACAAGAATTATTATAGTACAGTTTCGTGCAGTTTCGCAAGAGTATTTTGTCTTTTCTGTATATATTAATAAAAACGTCAGGTGTTTTTTGGCAGTTTTTCACAAAAAATGTAAAAAAAATAAGTATTCTCACACTGGCGTTTGGTCATTTTAGTTATTTTCGACTATCCGTTTTGTGTAAAAATACTTTTGTTATTTTTATTCATTTCATCTATCAGAGCCTGCTTTTGTGCGCGCTTGAGCTGTTTTATATGATACTCCCTGCTCATTGCCTCCTCTTTCGTGGCAAAGTGCTCGAAATAGACCAGCTCCACAGGTCTGCGTGTCTTTGTATATTTGGCACCTTTCCCGGAGTTATGCGCTTTTATGCGCTTTTTCAGGTCATTTGTCCAACCGGTATAAAGTGTGCCGTCAGCACACCTTACAATATATGTATAATTTTCATCCATATCTGCTTTGTCCATCTCAATAATCAACGCTGTGCTTATGACATGACAATATGATATCAGGCCTGCCCCTGAATCGTAGTGCCATAGCCTGACATAAGCATAAACTCTGCTCTGTCGACCACTCTGCAGCTGCCACGGTTGTCTGTCTTTACGCTGTATAGTATCTCATCTGCCACATGTAAAAATCCCACACTCTGTTTTCTTCCTTTGGTACATCGCAATACATGCCCTGTGTGATTGTGACAATAGGCAGCATCTTTGAAAACCGGTGTGGCAGAGTCAGCTCCATAACCTTGCGGCGAAGCTCCTCCACATATTCTTTAGCATCTTCCTTTGATATATTCTCGTATATGACTACAAACTCGTCCCCGCCGTATCTGGCACAAAAACCTCCATGTACTCCCGCAACTTTGCTTATACAGTCCGCAATTGCAATCAGACATCTGTCCCCCTCCTGATGCCCGTAATTATCATTGTACTCCTTGAAATAATCCACATCCAGTATCTCAATAGCAAAATTGTGACCACATTTATGAGCATGCGAAAACATCTCATCCGCCTGTATATTAAGCTTTCGCCTGTTTGCCATGCCTGTAAGCGGATCTGTCTCAGACTGCGCCGCAAGAAGCTTATTCTCCTTCTCAATTTTTTTCTTGGCACGATTTACCTTCTCGAAATTCGCCCTAAGCTCTATGACCTCTTTTATCATAGCCCTGGCCTCAAGCTCCTTGCGCTCGGAAAGCTCATAGTACAGCCCTGCCGCCTGCAGATACTCTGCACCCATATGGTGCTTTCTGTAAAATCTGATTTTAAGACCTAAAAATCTCATCTGCATGCTTGTGACCTTAAGATTGTTTATCATCGGCTCCATAAGCTCCATCAGATGCCAGAATTCATCAATCTTTTCACTCTCGAAAAGCACCTCGAGATACACAAAGAAATCCTCTATCAGATCCATAAAAAGCATATCCTGCGTGATTACACCATCAATACGCCTGATACACTCGTCACGTTTTTCAATCTGTCCGCTTTTATGCATGTAAAAGGTTCTGCTGATAAGCATTCCAAGCCTGTCGATTGCATCTGCATACGGCAGATGCTCCCTCTCCACAATCTCAAGAATCTCATCTATTCCGGTAAAGTCACTCTCCAGTACCTTGCAGTTTATCATATTCTCATAAAGAGATATCATCCTGGTGTGATATGAAGGTTCATCCGGTGCGGAAGCTATGTATTCCATGGCTTTTTGAAAATATTCCATGGCCTCCTTATACCTGCCCACTTTGATATTTAAAGCTCCGCAATTGACATTTATAATGCTCTGTTCTTCCAACAGGCCATACTTCTTGCAGTACGTCAGTCCATCCAGATAATAGTCATATGCTACCGGCTGATTGCCTCCGCTTGACATGATGATACCAAGTATATTGCATGCGCGCGCCAGCATGCTCCAACTCTGCGCCTTCTCCAGATGATCTATCGCCCTGACCACGATATCAAAATGTTATCGTAGTCATTCAGGCAATAAAGTGTCATGGCAAGATGATAGTATCCGAAGCCCAAGAGCTTTGAATCTGCTGTCTTTTCTCCGTAATCTATCAGCTCATGGCAATATCTGATTGTGAGCTCGGCATCCTTTCTGTAATTGTCAAGAATGCCATTTGTCCAGTTTTTCACACTCTCATTGTATTCGTTAAACTCCACTTTTCACCTCTATATATCTCCGAAATAGTCCATAGGATTGACCGGTTTCCCATCCTGTTCCATAGCAAAATACACATTGGTGCCCTCAACAGTATAGTATCTGGTCACCTTTCCAACTGCTCCAAGTGTTTCTCCTGCCTCAAGTACATCGCCCTCACTGCAGGTTAGATTTGCAAGCTGTCCGTAAGTAGCCGTATAGCCGTCTCCTAAATCCTGCACTACTGTACAGCCTGTCTCTGCGCTGTCATATATGTCTATAATCCTGCCCTCGGTAACTGAGCATACCGCATCTCCTTCGTTTGCACGTATTACCATGCCACGATTATACTGATACTGGTCGAGTGTCGGGAAATAAACCGTCTTGTCCATGGAAAACGGCAAAAGCACATCTCCCTTTACAGGCCAGTTTGTCACATTTTCTGGGACAAAATGCAGTTGTTTTTCCGTGGACTGCTGATTTTCCTGCTGCCCTGCAGCTGATTCTTCCTGTCCCATTTTTGTCTCTGAGTCTACTTTTTCTGTAGTTTTCTGTGGCGTCTTTTTCTCTGTAGGCTCAACTATAGACGAAGTCTGTGAAATTTCTGTTGGTATCTCGTCTTTCCCGGGTTTCTGTGTTGAATATACCGCTGCAAATCCTATGGCTCCAGCCACGAGACATGCCGCTGCTGCAATTTGTTGTTTTTCATAGGACATTACCTCCATCATCTGAATTGTTCTGATGATAGTATGTCCTGTCTGCATGGATTTATTCATGCTTTTTCTATTTTGCGGCACCAATTATATTTGATAATTGCGCAAACTGTGCAAGGCTTAGAGCCTCACCACGCACATTTACAGGAACTCCGAGAGCCTCTATGCTCTGCTGTATCTGCTCCTTGGTCAGGCCCATACCACCGAAATTGTTGAGCCCGTTGGCAAGAGTTTTCCTGCGCTGGTTGAAAGATGCCCTGATGATTTTGAACATCAGCTTTTCATCATCTACGTCAACCACCGGCTTTTCGTATCGCTTGAGCGATATAACAGAGCTTCCTACCTTTGGCTGTGGCATGAAACAGCTTGGCGGCACATTTACCACTATCTCAGGGTGCGAATAATACTGCACCGCAAGTGACAGAGCTCCGTAATCCTTCTTGCCGGGACCTGCCTGCATACGGTCTGCGACCTCCTTCTGCACCATAATTGTAATACTGTCTATCGGCACATGACTCTCGAACAGCCCCATAATAATAGGTGTCGTTATGTAATAGGGCAGGTTTGCAACAACCTTTATCGGCTTACCATTATTATATTCTTCTGCCAGAGCATTTATGTCTACCTTTAATATATCATCATTTATGACCTTTACATTATCATATTCACTCAGAGTATCCTTAAGTATAGGTATCAGATTTGTATCTATCTCGACTGCTATTACCTGGCGCGCCGACTCACACAGATACTGTGTCATCGTACCTATTCGGGCCTATCTCAAGTATCATATCGTCCTTTGTGATGCCGGCCGAGTCTATGATTTCCTCCAAAATGCCTGTATCAATAAGGAAGTTCTGTCCGAATTTCTTTTGAAAATTGAAATTGTATTTCTGCAGAACCTCGATTGTGTTCTTAGGATTTCCCAAATATGCCATGATATGCACTCCTTGTGTCGTTTCATCTGATGCGACAGTCTAACTGCTGTCTTTATCTTTTATATTATCACATGGAATGCCTTTATTTCAATTATATTTGTAAATTTTCGCGGTTTTGCCAAAACCCGGGATGAAAGCCGGGAACCGCCGCCCTGCCATGGGGCACGGTACACTCCCACGTGAGCTACGCTTCGCAGTTAAGATTCTGTACGGATTATGTCTAAGGATTTTCTATGCTTGACGAAACCGGCTTTTATGCGCCGTCCGTGGCGCATAACGCCTTGCCCAGCCGTCCATGGCTGGGCATTTCTGCGTATTTAAGCATAATCCTACAGTATCTAAACCGCTTCGCTATTCGCTCACGCGGGAGTGTACCGTGCCCCATGGCTGGGCGGCGGTTCCCGACTTTCGTCCCTCACGTTGTGGCTCAATCACTTACACGTGTGAAAAGTTCAAATGCATTTGCACGGGTTTTGCGCTCTACCTCATCCGGTGTAGTGCCCTTGATTTCTGCTATCTTCTTTATCACATATGGAATGTTTGACGAATCATTCCTTGTGCCTCGATGTGGCTCCGGGGCCATGTATGGACAGTCTGTCTCAAGAAGGATTCTATCAAGTGGAAGCTCTGACACTGTCTTTACCAGCTTCTTTGCATTCTTGAAAGTTACGACACCTCCCACTCCGATATAATACCCCAGCTTTACATACTCCAGTGCCATCTCCGGTGAATATGAATAGCAGTGTATCACGCCGCGGATATTCTTTTTGCTGCTTCTGTCATGATTTCCATGGTGTCCTGTGCTGCATCACGCGAGTGTATGATAACCGGCAGCGATGCTTCTGCTGCAAGCTCAAGCTGACGCTTAAACCAGTAGCGCTGGTTTTCCTGCACCTTTGGCTCCTTATCCCAGTAATAGTCCAGTCCGATTTCCCCGACTGCAACAGTCCTTTCCCATGCAGTCTGTTCCCTAAGCCATGCAAAGGTTTCCTCGTTTAAATCAGCTATGTCGCTTGGATGCACTCAACCGCTGCATATATAAAGTCATATTTCTTTGCAAGCTCTATTGTAGTCATGGTAGAGCCAATAGAAGCCCCGACATTTATTATCGGGGCAACTCCTTTTTCATGGACGCGTTTTATTGTTTCATCACGGTCGTCCTTAAATCTGTCATCATCATAATGGGCATGTGTTTCAAATATCATTAATTACTGTGTCCTTCCTCCGCCCAAAGCTTATCGGCACAAGGCTTCCATGCCTGCGCATACTCCTTGCACTTGTTGCACAGGTGCTCTGCGCTCTCAGGTGACTGCAAATCTGTTGATTTTGCACCTGTTTCCTTTACGAGCCGCTGTAAGATCTCAGGATTTTCAAGCATAGGACATGGTCTGTAGTGATTCTCATTAAATGGCTGGTTATCATGATATGCCATGAAAAGCGGCTGTTTCAAAATCTCAAGCATGCTGTGTGTACGGATGTTGGCTCCTGAGTAGTGGATAAATACACATGGCTCAGCATCGCCGTTTGCATTGATATGGAAGTAGTTTCTTCCTCCGGCGATACAGCCTCCGACAAACTCTCCGTCGTTCTGGAAATCCATTGTAAAAATTCCCTTGCCGCTTGTCATATTTCTGATCTCACGGACACGGTCCTTGATGTAAAGCCTCTGCTTAGGGTTTGGTAAAAGTTCCAGTGATGCATCGTTTCCGACAGGCATATAGTGGAAGTAAAGCGCATAGCGGCAGCCCTTTTCCACAATCATGTCGATAAACTCATCACTGGTAACTGTCTTATAGTTCTTTGAAGTGTAACATATTGATGTACCGAAAACAAGTCCGTTTTCCTTAAGCAAATCCATTGCATGCATAACCTTTGCAAATACACCGGTGCCTCGTCTTAGGTCGTTCACCTCTGAGAAGCCCTCAAGACTTATTGCAAGGTACAGATTTCCGATACGCTTTAAGTCTGCGCAGAAGGCCTCATCCACGAGTGTGCCGTTTGTGAATGCCAGAAATGCACAGTCACTGTGCTTCTCACAGAGCTTAACAAGGTCTGATTTTCTGACAAGAGGCTCCTCCTGTAAACATATACAGATATACTCAAGCTCCTTGCCCTGTGTTACGACCTTATCCATCTCATCAAAGGTAAGGTTCAGCTTGTGGCCATACTCTGCTGCCCAGCAGCCTGTACAGTGCAGATTGCAGGCACTTGTCGGATCCATAAGAATGAGCCATGGCACATTGCAGCCATACTTTTCACGATTTTTACGGATGGTTTTGTGCCGTAAACAAATGCCTCAAAGCCCAGATTGAGCGCGATTGTCTTTAATACATGAGGATCTATCTCGTTGATAAGACGATGCATGTACTTGTTGAGCGTGCAGTCCTTATCACAGATCATCTTGCGCGCACTGTCATAGTTTAAATCAATCTTCTCATCGCCCATAAATTTCTGCCACATGTCGATAAGCTTTACAACCTCTGTCTCCGGGTCCTTGCAAAGTCCTTTTACAATGTTGTCACATATTTTTGATGCAGCAAGTCTCGCTGCCTGATGTCCTAAATTTCCCACTTTGTATTCCTCCTTATTGTTTCAACGGTATTTCTGACGACAAATAAATTTAGTATTCCGTCAAGACTCAAATTCAGTCCTATTAGTCTAACTATCATGCCTGCGGTCTCAAATGGTGTCACGAGAAGCAGTATTCCCACAAATGCCACTACAAACGACATCACGAGTATGAGCCACCATCTCTCGATGCCAAAACGCTTTGCTTCCACTGCAGTCTGTATCTTGAACGCTCCATCTACCAACATAAAAATGCCTATTGCTGTAGACAATATCTCTATAATATACTCAGTTTTTTTAATAATTATGATTCCAAGCACTATTGAAACTATCCCAAGCGCCAGGTCAAACTGAAACGCAAGCTGAAATAAATCCTTTGCAAAATATCCGGACAGCTTTGTCACTCCGTATACTATGAGAAACACTCCATACACCACGCACAAAGTCCTAAGTCCAAGCTGTGGCGCAAATAACAAAGCTGCCCCCAATGCAATCAGGCATATTGTCATGACAGTGTATGCATTTTTCACACGTACCAATGTGTGCATAAAGTATCTCCCTCCTTTTTGTCTGCTATTCTAATCCACCATAATCGTCTTTAAAATGGACAAAAAAATAAGAGTGTCTGAAATTCAGACACTCTGTCAAATCTGTTCGAATTATTTTGTCATACAATATCCGCCTGCCTACAGACAGCACTCAATCATATCATAAATTGTGGCATCGAAAGAGTCACCTATTCTCTTAACAATATCTCTGTTGTATTGGCTTTTTGACAGTCCAACGCCATTTGCCGTAATGTTCTCAGGCAAACGGCTCATCATACTGCCTCTCTCAATCCACTTAATTGTACTGCCCACGATTCCGTTGCTGTAAAACGCCGTGATAAAAGCAATGTCACTATCATCCAGGCTGTAGCCCTCTGCCTTTTCCAACACAAAGCGGCGCACCACCTGCGTAACCACGGCATCCAGATATGTCCTTAATACCCTGCCGTTTTCCGATGCATAAATGTGCATTATCGCCTCGCGGTTATTAAGAATAAGGGCAGCGACTCTGGCATATGCATCATGAAATGTCACGCCTTCCTTTGCCTCATCCATCACAAGCCTGACCTCGTCCTCAAATATGGCCTCAAGCACATCATATATGTCCTTGAAATAATAGTAAAATGTATTTCTGTTTATCTCACACTGCTCGCATATATCCTTGACTGTAATCCTGTCAAGCGGTTTGTTTTTCAGTATATGTAAAAAAGTCTGCATTATGGCTTTTCTGGTAAATGTTGCCATGTGTATATCTCCTGCTGTGCGTATTATACATAAACCATACTCTCAACCGCCATTATATTACGATTGTTATATTTTTGTCAAACTATGTCTCCGTGTAACTTCAAAGTAATAAACATATCCATTAAAATCCAAAGTCCGCATAATCCTGCGGCAGAAATCTATGGTAAATAATATGGCAGCCCTCATCATGGAAGCAATAGTAGTATGTGTCATCCGGCTCATTTAAGAAGCGGATGTAACAGTCAAACTCGCCGTTTTGCATATCCTTTTTCTCGATATTGTCCGAGTATTTGTAAAACAGCTCAGTTATCTGCTCCATGGTGCAGCCATGCGCGCCGACAAGTGCAATCAGCTCACTTATAAACTCGTTGTCAGCTGTGTTTTCATGCACATACTCACTGCCCTCAGGTGGTATCTCTACGCAGAAGCGCTCATTTTTTGCGGTGACCTTTATCTCACCTATGGTGTCAGTAAGCTGTTTTGGCAGGTTCTCCTGCGCAAGGATTTCAACCATCTGCTGCTCTGAAATCATGCCGGTTACGATTTTATTATCAGCCCCTGCACACTCAAAGAAATGTCTGAGCGTGGAAAGGGGATAATACAGTCTGACTATTTCCTTCCTGTAGCCAAGCTTTGCCTGCTGCTCCTTTACTATATCAATAAGACTCTTCGCCAGACGAGCGTAACCGGTGGAGCTATAATCGCCGCTGTAATTATTGCTATAATTGCCTTTATAATCGCCACTATAATTCACTTTGTCGTCAAAATCACTTGTTTTCGTCATACCGATAGCTTCTCTTCCTCCCGGCTTTTAAGGCTTTTCTAGGGCATGCTCACCTTATCGAGTATTCCTGTCAGGTGTGCTATTGCCACGCCATAGTTTGTCATCGGCACATGCTGAGTACGTGCCCTGTCTATCCTTGATAATACATATTTTCTGTTAAACATGCAAGCGCCACACTGAATAACGAGGTCGTACTGCGAAAGATTATCGGGAAGTCTGTACCGCTTGTAATATCCACGGTAAGCTCCTCACCGACACGCTTTCGAAGCAGGTTCGGAAGCTTCACCCTGCCTATATCCTCCGCAAGAGGCGCATGTGTACAGCACTCTGCGATAAGCACTCTTGAGGATGGCTTTAAGGCATCAATTACCCTTGCGCTCTCCACATAGTATGGCAGATCACCCTTGTATGCTGCAAAAAGCACTGAAAATGATGTGAGCATACTCTCCGCCGGCTTGTGCTCGTACACATAGCCAAACACCTGTGAATCTGTCACGATGAGCTTTGGCGCGCGAGATAATGCTGCAAGCGCATCTGTCATTTTGTCAGTCGTCGTGCTCATCACAAGACATTTTCTATCGAGCAATTCGAAAGTGTCTGTACCTGTGGCAATATGAGTCTGCCCTTTGGCGCCTGGATATCCTGTGGCATAACAAGAAGCACCAGGTCTGTCTGAGAAACAAGGTCTCCCAGGATAAATTCCTGTCCGAAATCCTCCGGCAAAAGGCGTGTGAGTGCAGAGATAACAGCATCCATTCCCTTGCCCTTTAATGCGCTGACTGCTACAACCTCAAAGCTATTGTCTGCATTTTTGCCCATCACAGCACTGTTTTCCTCATAAACCCAGCACTTTGCGGCCTCTATTGCAGCATTGTCAAGCTTTCCCCTGCTCTTTTCCTGTGCCTCTGCGGAAAGCAAAATCTCGTCTATCTTGTTTAAGGCAAATACGACCGGGGTATGTTTTTGCAAATAGCAGGCTCCACTCTGCCTCATCCTTAAAAGCCTTTTAAACGGTACCCCTGCCTTCTTTGCAGCAATGACCTCTGCAATATCAAGCACTACAACGGCTATGTCTGTCTTCTCTGCTGCCAGATGAGTCTTTTCCACTCGTCTTTCACCAAGCTCACTGTCATCATCAAAGCCCGCCGTATCAATAATCACGCACGGTCCGAGCGGATGAATTTCCATCGGCTTGTACACAGGGTCGGTTGTCGTACCTGCCACGTCAGCTACAATGGAAACCTCCTGCTTTGTAACCGCATTTATCAGAGATGAGTTACCACTGTTTGTCTTTCCGTATATACCTATATGAAGTCTGTTGGCAGAAGGCGTCTCATTCAAATTTCCCATATGTCCTCCTTTAGAAACGGAAATCACGCTTTCCGTCTGCAATATCATGTATATGCTCATAGCAGGTCTGCTTAACCTTTGGATTGGTAATCTTTTCTATTTCCCTATCGATGAGCTTCATTCCAAGCTCTCTTGTCTGCGGGCTTGCATAGTCCTCGAGATACTCCTTAAGTGTCATGAGTGCGTTCGGATGACAGCAATTAAGTATCTGCATGCTCTTGCACAGTGCCATAAAACGGTCTCCCGTTCTGCCTTCTCTGTAGCAGGCTGTACAGAAGGATGGAATATAGTCCATCTTCATAAGCCAGTTTACCACCTCGTCAAGTGTTCTCTGGTCGCTGACATCAAACTGCTCCGATGTTGCCTCTGCATTTTTCTCAGCCTCCGGGTCTGCATAGCCTCCAACACTTGTCTTTGATGCGCCGCTGATCTGTGAAACACCGAGCGGCAGAACCTTTTCACGGACCGCCTGGCTCTCACGGGTTGAGATTATCATTCCTGTGTATGGTACTGAAATACGGATAAGTGCGCATATTTTGGCGAAAGTATCATCACTGATGCCATTGTCAAATACATCCGGGTATATATCATCTGCATGCTTTATACGCGGCACACTGATGGTGTGGGGACCTACACCGTGCACTGCCTCAAGGTGCTCTGCATGCATCAAAAGTCCAGCAAACTCGTACTTGTATTTGTCCAGTCCGAAAAGTACACCAAGTCCCACATCGTCAATGCCGCCCTCCATAGCACGGTCCATAGCCTCTGTGTGATATGCATAGTCATGCTTTGGTCCTGTCGGATGAAGCTGCTCATAGCTATCCTTGTGATATGTCTCCTGGAAGAGTATGTAGGTTCCGATTCCTGCCTCCTTGAGCTTTCTGTAATTCTCCACTGTAGTTGCAGCGATATTTACATTTACACGGCGGATAGCTCCGTTTTTGTGCTTGATGCTGTAGATTGTGTTGATACACTCGAGAATGTATTCAATCGGGTTGTTGACCGGGTCCTCACCGGCCTCGATTGCAAGACGCTTGTGTCCCATATCCTGAAGGGCTGTGACCTCCTTTACTATCTCCTCCTGAGTGAGCTTCTTTCTCGCAATATGCTTATTTTTCATGTGATATGGACAGTAAACACAGCCGTTCACACAGTAGTTTGACAGATAAAGCGGTGCAAAAAGCACGATTCTGTTTCCGTAGAAATCCTTCTTTATCTGCTGAGCAAGCTTGTAAACCTCGTCAAGCTTCTCCGGAATCTCACAGGCTAAAAGTACTGATGCCTCTCTGTGTGTGAGTCCTTTTTTTAGCTTTGCTTTCTCGATAATCGCATCGATAAGCCCTATATTATTTTTGTTTGCCTCTGCGTATTCTAGAGTCTCTTTGATTTCCTCGTCAGAAATAAATTCTTCAGCCTTTAATGATTTTACGTTGTACATTTTTATCTCCTTCTATTGTAATCACATATCTGCGTAGTCTCCGCGCGACACCACCACGATAGCCGATGCTCTTCATCCGGTTTTCCATACAGTAGCGGCACTCTGCTGCCTCATCTCCGGTGCAGATTTTATTGTCGTAGAGCTTGTATTTGTCACGAACATTGACCGGTGAGAGGTTTGGCATCACAACATTGGCACCCGACTGTATACCCTTTTCCCTGCCGAGCGGATGGATTGTGCCAAGCGCTGTTGTGGCAGGCAGCAGCACTTTGGATGTATGAGCCTGATGATTGAAAGCAGGCGAAGCGTCTCATCCATCGTACCTGACTTCTCGTTTGCAAAAGGTGTATCCTTCTGCGATATGAACGGACCGATTCCAACCATGTGAGGCTCAAGCTCCTTTATAAACTGCAAATCCTCGTACAAGGTCTCCACTGTCTGTCCCGGCGAGCCGACCATGAAGCCGCAGCCCACCTGATATCCTATCTCTTTCAAATCCCAAAGGCACTGCTTTCTGTTTGCAAGTGACATCTCTGCCGGATGAAGCCTATTGTAATGCTTTTCATCCGCAGTCTCATGGCGCAGCAGATATCTGTCTGCCCCTGCATCAAAATAGCTCTGGTAGCTCTCCTTTGACTTTTCACCGATAGAGAGCGTAACTGCGCAGTCCGGATACTTTGCCTTAATCCCGGACACTATCTCACAGATGCGCTCATCCGTGTAGTACGGATCTTCACCTCCTGCAGCACAAAGGTACGAAAACCAAGCTCATAGCCGCTCTCGCAGCATGCCATAATCTGCTCCGTACTCAGGCGGTAGCGGTCCGCGTGAGTATTGCTGTGCCTTATGCCGCAGTAGAGACAGTCGTTTTTGCAGTAGTTGGTAAACTCTATCAGCCCTCGTATAAAAACCTGATTGCCATAGGTCTCGTGTGCTTTCTCAGATGCCCTCTTTCTAAGGTAATCAACTGCCTGCATATCATCCGTCTCAAGCAGCATATGCAGCTGCTCGAGGGTGATATTCCGGCAGGCCGTAATTTCATCTACAATTTTTATTATTGCTGTATTTTCGGTCATGCTTTCTCCTGTAGTCTGGTCTGCTTTATTTATTAGAGTAAACTGTCTTCACTCCTATGCCATCCAGCCTGCCAATCCTGCCGGACAGAGCACTGATAATATCCTGTGGTGCGTCAATCGCCACACTGATGATATTCACGTTCTTTTCTCGTATGGGATACCCATGCGCCCAACAATGAAGCTGCCGTACTCATGCAGCAGATGATTAAGCTGCTCAACCGAATCGGATTTTCAACTATAATGCCGATCGGGCTATTCTTGTTTCCATGCGTTACTCCTTATATCTTTATATTATTCGAGAACAAAGATGTCCAATAACCACATACGCCCTTGCATGCGAGCATGCAGATGCGCAAGCGGTTATTGTACCTATTTGTTCATTAAAAATGGGTGCACTTCGCCGGAAGTACACCCTAAATCTTAAAATGTTCTTCCTCCTCATACGTGAGGCAACTATCATCTGCTCACAGTATTTGGTGTCAGTGACTCTGAACTATGCCGTCAGAGCCTTCAATGTCTGCAGGCTTGAAGAAAGAGAGCTGTTATCAGCATGTCTCGCTTCTTGCGTGCTATCTAATATCTAATCCGATTGTATCATGTCTAAATCATTTCAACAATATTATATCTGCTTGTTTCCCGAAATATACACTATTTTGGGACAAAAAAAGAACAGCCATCGTTCTGCTGTCCTTTAGGAGAAGGTATTTTACTATGGGGATAGTAAAAATATATAATGTATTGGGGGGTTTTTACGTTAATTATAGTATCATGTGCCATGAAAAATGTCTATTATCGTGATGCACAAACATGTATAAATTTTCAATTATTTTTTATGCAATATGTATATCATTGATTTAAGATAATCATTTGGTTACAATTACAGCCCATTAAGAATTTCAATATTTTGAAAAGAAATCTACTTACAAGTTGACTTTTTTAACCTAAAGGAAGAAAATAGAAACATAAATTGGAAGGAAAGGAGCGGACTCTCATGAAGAAAATACTGGTTTTACCACTGTTGCTTTGTCTTATATTCTGTTCCTTTCTAAGTCTCGACAAAAATCTGGACGAATTTGATCCTGACCGCACAGCATACGGTTCATACGATCACAGGGTTGTCTGGGGCTCTTATGCCTCTTCTGATAAGGCCGCGCTTCCACAGCAGGAAGTTTTGGACTCACGCGCAGTACTTTATTCAGAGTCAGATATGTCGGCACTCATGGATTGCCAGTATATAGAAGAAATACCTTCTTTTCCTGCAGTCATATGCCGCATCCGTACCTCTTCGCTTGGTTTTCTAGGCAGGCTTACATCCAATTTAAGCTGGCTGGGTGCGTTACTCCAGTTAATACATATTATTTTATTCGCATATGCCGCTATCGTGGTCATGCGCATATGCCTCACAAACACGAGCCGGCGCTTTATTATCCGTTTTATCCACGACAAGGATGGGCATAAACTAATTTCCTTCGCTGATTATTTCAAAACTCGCGCATATGCGGAGGAAATATAACTTAGATACATTAAATAAACATTTTCTCCGCGTCATGCTGATAAAGTAAAACGGAGGATTTAAAATGCTTGAAGCAATAATAATTGTCGTGTGTGCTGCCGTTTGTATCGGCGCTGCAGCTATGCCTGGTGGATGGAGAACGGTCCTGAGAAGGACGACAGTGATGCAACCGGAAAGAACAGCCATAGCCATGCTTATACCAAATACGACAGCAATATCAAGGATGATGTTGTCTTTCACAATGCACACAAATAATGATAACATTTATCAACATTAGTAACTATAAACCTAAATAAATTATCTCACCCAATTCGTCATAAATCATCTTTAACCCGGATGATTTATGGCAGAACAAAACGAGCCGCAATCGATACCCACAGGATTGCGGCTCGTTTTATATTTCTGTATCTTCACCTCTGCAAAACGATGTGCTAAATATTAAGCATATCGCTGAGCTCCTTAAGCGCTCCGTCTGTCTCATGTGCGAGAACCTTCTTTGCAAGCAGCTTTCCAAGCTGAACACCTTCCTGATCAAAGCTGTTTACATTCCACAGGAATCCCTGGAACATGATCTTGTTCTCGAAGTGAGCAAGCAGTGCTCCGAGAGATGCCGGTGTTAACTGGTCTCCGATAATGATGCTTGAAGGACGTCCTCCTTCGAAGTTCTTGTTACGGTTCTCGTCTTCTTTACCACATGCAAATGCTACGATCTGAGCAGCTACGTTCGCGCAGAGTTTCTGCTGGCTTGTGCTGTCCTGGATCACAACATCTGTACCGATCTGGCTGTTCTTGAATCCTACGAACTGAAGCGGCACAATATCTGTTCCCTGGTGAAGGAGCTGATAGAAGGAGTGCTGTCCGTTTGTTCCAGGCTCTCCGAAGATAACCGGTCCTGTCACGTAATCAACCGGCTCACCAAAGCGGTTTACGGATTTTCCGTTAGACTCCATATCAAGCTGCTGTAAATGTGCAGGGAAACGGCTCAGTGCCTGAGAGTATGGAAGTACTGCTGTGCTTGGGTATCCGAGTACATTTCTCTCATATACACCGATCAATGCATCGAGCATCTCAGGATTCTCCATGATATCTGCATTCTTTGAAAGCTTATCCTCAGCTGCTGCTCCGTCAAGGAACTGTGCGAATACTTCCGGTCCGAATGCGAGGGAAAGTACGGCTCCACCAACTGCTGATGTAGATGAGAAACGTCCTCCGATATAGTCATCCATGAAGAAGGCTGCAAGGTAATCATCACTCTTGGCAAGTGGTGAAGTCTCACTTGTTACTGCGATCATATGCTTGGATGCGTCAAGTCCTGCGTTCTTAAGAGCATCCTTTACAAAGGACTCATTTGTCAGAGTCTCAAGTGTTGTACCTGATTTTGATACTAATATGAAAATAGAGTGAGCTACGTCAACTGATGCCAGCACGCTTGCCGCATCATCCGGGTCAACGTTGCTGATGAACTTTGCTTCCATCTTGAATGTATCATTCTTCTTTGCCCAGTTCTCAAGTGCAAGGTACATTGCGCGAGGACCGAGGTCACTTCCGCCGATACCGATCTGAACAACTGTTGTAAACTTCTCTCCTGCTGCATTTGTAATCTCGCCTGAGTGAACCTTGTTCGCGAACTCAGCAATCTTCTTCTGCTGCTCTACATAGAAAGTACGCTTGTCAACACCGTCAGCCACAACAGCATCTCCGAGCTGTCCGCGTGTCATATGGTGAAGTACGAGACGGTTCTCACCTGTATTGATAACAGCACCATTGTAAAGTGCCTCAAATTTCTCTGTAAGCTGAGCCTCCTTTGCAAGCTTTGCAAGTGCCTCAGGCACATCTGCGTCCACCTGCTTTGCAGCGAAGTTGTAAGTGAATCCCTCTGCCATTGGGATGTTGTACTCCTTGACACGCTTAGCGCCATTGTCTCCTGACATGGCCTCTTTTATGTCAACACGTCCCACTTTAGAAAGCTCCTTGAAGGATTCCAGGGTATCCAAGTTGTTCCAGGTAATCATTGCGATTTCCTCCTTATCATTTAATCTTATTTTCACCAATCGTTTAAATTATACTATCAATCATTTTTAAGTTCAAGAGCTGAGAAACTTTATAAGTAAGTTTTTCGATAAAATTTGTATTTTGTTTTGTTCGTGTGCGAATATGCACTTTTTATGTGAAATCAGTAACTATTCAGATCCATACTCATCCTGCGCATGAATGCCCATCTTCCTATCGGAGGCATTCACATATTTCTTTGTTCTTTTTTATTTCGTCGTATGTCAAAATAATTTATTCCGTTTCCTTTCTTACTGTGTAACTATATTCGTCTAAGCTCAGCCAGACAGATGCACACAAATCCAAGCATTCCTGTGATACCGCCTGCCGTGAAAGCGATATTGAGCACTGCCTTTACAACCATCACTCCACACAGCTTAGCAAGTGCAAATGCCACTGCAAAGCCAAGCACAAACGATGCTGCTGTGCCAAGAAGTAATATTATGTATCTGTATTTTGTTATCATTTCTTCGTCAAACATTATTTTCCTCCATCAAATCAGCGGTCAGAATTTTTAGAAATTATTCAATACCATTTTTATTACCTTTTATTACATGATATGAGTGTCAAAAGGTATTTTGCCCCTCATTTATGACATCGATGATACCTTTTGACCCTTTAATCATATCATTCTAATGAAAATATACTGTCTGCGTTATGTAAAATTTGTTGGAAATTGTTGTAATGCAGTTACTACATATCAGTAACGTAATGCGGTTTTATTAAAAATCAGTTGACTTTGCCGGTGTAAGGTACTATACTCATGTTTGTAAAATTATTGGTATCTCCCTTTTAATTTTACATATTTACATAGTTTAATAACGGATTTTTGAGAGTGAACAGAGTTCATGAAGGGGTACACCACCGCGGGTGTATTGCTTTGTGAACTCTTTTTAGTATATTGCTTCGGGGTAATCCCGCTTTTTCCACATCTCAATCCGGAAGGAGACGCACAATGGTAAAATCAACGGTAAAGAAGCTGCAGATGTATGCGGCATGACTGTTACGCAGTATCTTTCAGCTAACAATTACAACCCTAAGCACATCGTTGTAGAGCTGAATAAAGAGATTCTTCCAAAGACTGAGTATGACAGCACTGCTATCGCCGACGGCGATGTGGTAGAGATTTTAAGCTTTATGGGCGGGGCTGATTAAAACAAACACTTTTACACCATCAATAAAAATATAAGGAGTTAATCATGAGTAAAAATATAGATTTAGCAAACGACAAATTAGTTTTAGGAGGTCACGAGTTTACCTCACGTTTCATCCTTGGATCGGGAAAGTTTTCACTCGACCTGGTAAAGGCTTGCATTGAGAAGGCTGATGCACAGATTATCACACTGGCTCTGCGCCGTGCAAACGATGGAGGACTGGCAAACATCCTCGACTATATTCCGGACAATGTCACACTGCTTCCAAACACATCAGGCGCCAGAAATGCCGATGAGGCTGTAAGAATCGCACGTTTATCCCGCGAGCTGGGCTGTGGAGACTTCGTAAAAATTGAAATCATGCGCGACAGCAAATATCTGCTTCCGGACAACTTTGAGACAATAAAGGCTACAGAGATTCTCGCCAAGGAGGGCTTTGTCGTAATGCCCTACATGTACCGACCTCAACGTGGCAAGAGACCTTGCAAACGCCGGCGCTGCCTGCATCATGCCTCTCGGTGCACCAATCGGCTCAAACAAAGGTATCTGCACAAAGGAATTTATCCAGATTCTGATTGACGAAATCGATCTGCCTATCATCGTGGATGCAGGCATAGGCCGTCCTTCACAGGCATGCGAGGCTATGGAAATGGTGCTGCCGCAGTCATGGCAAACACCGCTGTTGCAACAGCCGGTGATGTTGAGATAATGTCAGAGGCATTTAAAAAGGCTATCGAGGCCGGAAGAATGGCTTATCTGTCAGGACTCGGACGCACTCTGACCAAAGGAGCCAGCGCATCATCTCCTCTGACAGGATATCTGCGCGACTAATCATAAATGACACTTAGCTTTTGAAGGAACACATAATGACTAACGATACAAATATAACAAATGACAAAGATATCAATGCAAATATCTCCCACGATGACCACTTCAACGACAGCATTGTAAACGAAGTAATCCTCGAGGACATGAAGAAAAACAGAATAGACCATATGAAATATCTGCCTGATATGGAGGTGCTTGACTCCGATATCATGGACAGGGTTGTTGCCGAAATGGATGCCTACGACTACGACAAATACACCGCAGCCGATGTACGCGCTGCGCTCTCCCATGAATACCGCACATTGGAGGATTTCAAGGCTCTGCTCTCGCCTGCCGCACAGCCATTTATTGAGGAAATCGCACAGGCTGCACAGCTTGAGACCAGAAAGCACTTCGGCAACAGCGTGTGCATGTTTACACCGCTTTACATATCAAACTACTGCGAAAACTACTGTATCTACTGTGGTTTCAACTGTCACAATAAAATCAACCGCGCAAAGCTGAATGCCTCAGAAATCGAAAAGGAAATGGCTGCAATCGCCAAAACCGGTCTTCAGGAAATCCTGATTCTCACCGGTGAGAGCAAGAAAATGTCAGACGTCGAATACATTGGAGAGGCATGCAAAATTGCCCGCAAATATTTCAAGGTTATAGGTCTTGAGGTTTATCCTATGAACTCTGACGAGTACGCATACCTGCACGAGTGCGGTGCTGACTATGTGACCGTTTTCCAGGAGACCTACAACTCTGACAAATACGAGACTCTCCACCTTGCCGGACACAAGAGAATTTTCCCTTACCGTGTAAATGCACAGGAGCGTGCTCTTAAGGGCGGTATGAGAGGTGTCGGCTTTGCCGCACTTTTAGGTCTCGATGATTTCAGGAAGGATGCGCTTGCCACCGGATATCACGCATACCTGCTCCAGAAAAATATCCAAGAGCCGAGATTGCATTCTCATGCCCTCGTCTGTGCCCTATCATAAACAATGACCGTATCAATCCAAAGGATGTCCACGAGACACAGCTCCTTCAGGTGGTATGCGCTTACAGGCTCTTCATGCCATTTGCAAGCATCACCATATCTACTAGAGAGGTAGCGCGTGTGCGTGACAATCTCGTAAATATCGCCGCCACCAAGATTTCAGCCGGTGTCAGCACCGAATCGGAAGCCATGTAGACGATATAGAGGACAAGGGCGATGACCAGTTTGAAATCTCTGATGGCAGAAGCGTGGATGAAGTATTTAATGCACTACTCGACAATGGTTTGCAGCCGGTGATGAGCGACTATATTTACGTGTAGGAATCCTGTAAACAATGAAATGCTTGAATTAGAATCAGTAATCATCTTAATTTTAACAGGTATAAATATGTATATATGAATATGTAGGAACAAATATGAATAAAGAAAAACTCTTATACGAAAACTCAAAACATGCTTTACAGAGTGATAATATAATCGCTATCACAAACAGACACCTTTGCAGCCGTCCGTTCATGGAACAGCTCGAGCGCGTCTGTAAGCTCCATCCCCATGCAATTGTGCTCAGGGAAAAGGATATGCCGGAGGCAGAATATCTGTCTCTGGCACGCGATGTGATTGCTCTGTGTAAAAATATGATGTGCAGTGCATGCTGCACAGCTTTATAAATGTAGCAATGGAACTTGAGCATCCATATATACATCTGCCATTGCCAATCCTTGAAGCTTATGTCAAAAAAAATGTATCCGGCAATATATCCACAGGTATGTCAAAAAGCACTGACAATTATCAACAATTCTTCAAGGTTATCGGAACCTCTGTCCACTCTGTAGAAGATGCCATAAAAGCCGAACAGCTTGGTGCCACATATATGACGGCAGGACATATTTTTGCAACCGACTGCAAAAAAGGACTGCCTCCGCGCGGACTTGATTTCCTCAAAATGTCTGTGATGCGGTTGAGATACCGGTTTATGCAATCGGCGGTATCAATATTGCTTCAAACGATAACAGCACAGCTTCCGATTCACCATCCACTTATGATGCTGTGCGGGACATTAGTGTTCCGCGACTTGCTGATGTTATTGAATGTGGAGCCGCCGGAGGATGTATTATGTCGGGGATGATGAGGGTATGATTTACCGACTATATCACAGTTTTATTTTTCCTCCAAAATATCCTGCGGTTCACAGCACAATGCCTTTGACAGCCTGACAACATACTCGACCTGTGCTTTATTTATATCCTTTCTGCGCTGTTCATACTGTTGAATAGTTTTTACAGGAATGCCTGTTTCTTCCGCAAGAATGCTCTGACTGATACCAGCCCTTTTGCGTAGTTTTTAAGATATGTCTCCGCTCTTGATACCTGACTCATCTCTCTCAATTTCAAAATGGCAGATGAAATATCCATCTCATGATAAGGATTATACATATTTCTGATTTTACAAATAGGTATCTCTTTATCAATCATTTCAAAGGTTTTGCCATTCTCCCATTGGTAATATGCCAGAATCCATCCTGTCCAATATTCCTGGCTTTTAGCTGTATTGTACGAAGGCATGATTATATCATCATCGGTATATCTAATACCCTTATCGCAAGTTCAGCGCCCGACATCCCGGTTATCACAAATAAATCGCCTTTTGAAAAGCGCATACTATATTCAGACTGCAAAAATCTTTTATAATAATCCTCCAGCTCATATCCGAGGTCATACACTGCATAACTAAGCATCTCCCCAAGACTTCGCTGTGCAATTCGAAGATAAACCTTGTCATATGCGTAAATCATCTTTTTTCATCTCCTCATCTATAATCCTTGAAATATAAAATGTCCTCCTGGTAGAAGTATAGTTATACAATACTCCCACAGGAGGACATTTTCAATTCATATTTACATTTCGCATACCCTAGTTTCCGCACTCAATACTGATCTCATTGAATGTGCCAAGAATATCATCAACCTGCATAGCCTTCTTATCGGCGCCGGCCTTGTCGATTATCGCCTTGCCCTGATGCATCATGATAAGGCGGTCTCCGTATTCAACAGCGTAGCGCAGATTGTGTGTGACCATGATTGTTGTGACCTTCTTCTCTGCCACAATCTTGCCTGTGAGCTGCATTACAATCTCAGCGGTCTTTGGATCGAGGGCTGCTGTGTGCTCATCAAGGATGAGAAACTCGATTGGATTCATCGTAGCCATGAGAAGCGCAAGTGTCTGTCTCTGACCTCCAAGTGCGCCAACCTTTGTGTGAAGCTTATCCTCAAGTCCGAGGTTTAACTCGGCAAGCATCTCCTTGTAATGCTCTATCCTGCTGTGGTTTGTACCACGGCCCAGACCGTATGTCTTTCCTTTATTGTCAGCTATGGACAGATTTTCAAGGATTGTCATGGAAGGACAGGTTCCCTTTGACGGGTCCTGAAATACACGTCCTATACGGCGGTGTCTGATAAAATCCTTCTGCTTTGTGATGTCAGTGCCGTTTACCACAATGCTGCCACCATCTATAGGGATAGAACCGCAGATGATATTGAGCATAGATGTCTTTCCGGAGCCATTACTTCCTACAACGGAAACAAACTGTCCATCATCTATTTTCAGATTAAAATCATCAAAGAGGCATATCTCGTTGACTGTTCCCGGATTATATAATTTGTGGATATGGTTGAGCTCTAACATTATGCCACCTTCTTTCTTTTGTTTCTATCCATTCCAAGCACCAGAATGATGAGGAACAATACCGCTGTAATGAGCTTCAAATCGCTCGACGGCATACCAAGCTTTATAGCGATTGCCACACAGGCTTTGTATACAATCGCTCCGATAACAACACTCGAGGTCACACGCAAAAATGTTGCCTTTTTAAGCAGGCTGATTCCGATAATAACGCTCGCCAGTCCGATAACCATTGTTCCGGTTCCCATTGATATATCGAAATATCTCTGCTGCTGTGCAAAAATGCATCCGCTTAAGCTGCAAAGGCCGTTGGCGATTGCAAGGCCGATGATTTTTGTGATGCCCTTGTCCACACCCATAGATGTAACGATAGTCTCGTTGTCACCTACTGCACGAAGCAGATATCGACTTTGTGCTCATGTACCAGTCGAGCAGGAATTTCATCACAAGTGTGATAACAAGGATGATAATCACATTTGAAAACTGTGCTAAGCCGCCCTTAAATATATTTCTGACAAAATCATTGTCGAAAAGTGTGGTCATATTGTATATTGGCAGGTTTGCTCTTCCTGCAATACGAAGATTCACCGTGTAAAGCGCTGTCATCATGATAATTCCCGATAAAAGGTCACGCACCTTGAGCTTCACATGGATGATTCCGGTCAGCATTCCGGCAAACGCACCTGCCGCAAATGTCACAAGCAGTGTGAGTATCGGATTAACGCCCTTTGTGATGAGTACCGCCGAAAGTGCGGCTCCAAGTGGAAAGCTTCCATCTACTGTCAGATCCGGGAAATCCAGTATCTTATATGTGATATATACTCCAAGAGCCATGATCGCATAAATCATGCCCTGCTCTAAAACGCTTAAAACTAGTGTCACGGTGTATCCTCCCCTGCTTTAAAAATCAACGTAACTATTTTACTTCAATCTTATCAAATGTCTCGGCTGCATCCTTGATATAATCTGCATCAAGTGTCATGCCAATCTTGTCTGCTGCTGCAGTGTTTACATAAAGCTCAGCCTTTGAAGCTGTGATAAACGGAGTGTCAGAGGCTTTCTCCTCACCCTTTAAAATCTTTGCTGCCATCTTTCCTGTCTCGATTCCAAGCTGGTAGTAATCGATTCCCATTGAAGCAACACAGCCTGATTTAACCTGCTCAATTTCACTTCCGAATACCGGAATCTTTGCTCCATTTGCCTTGTCGAGAACAGTCTGGAGTGCATTTACCACTGTGTTGTCTGTGAGGTTGCACAGGCAGTCAACCTTGGAAACAAGATCTGATGCTGCAATCTCAATATCTGCTGATGTGTTTATTCCGGTGTCAACGATTTCAAAATCGTATTTATCTGCAAGCTCCTTGTACTCCTCAATGGTGCTGCAAGAGTTTGCCTCACTTGTGGTATAGAGAATACCGATTTTCTTTGCATCCGCATCATCTCCCGATCATCTTAAGCTGCTCCTCAACAGGAAGCACGTCTGATGAGCCTGTGATGTTTCCGACACTTGAGCCGTCCTCCTTTGCAAGACCTGCTACAACAGGATCTGAAACTGCTGTGTATACTGTTGGAATGTCTGCATTCATAGCTGAATTGTAGGCGCTGGCTGCACATGGTGTAGCGATGGCACAAATCATATCAACCTTCTCAGATACGAAGCTGTCTGCAATAGTGCTTGCTGTACCGGTATCTGTCTGTGCATTCTGGTAATCAACCTTAAGGTTTTTACCTTCCTCGATGCCCTCTTCCTTGAGGCCCTCTAAGAAGCCCTCCCTGCAGTTGTCAAGAGAACCATGCTCTGCAAACTGGGAAATACCTACTGTGTAGCTGTCACCCTTTGCGCCACTCTGTGTAGAGCCCTTTGAGCCCTCTGCTCCACAGCCTGCCATAAGACCCATGGTGCAAACTGCTGCTAAAATTACTGATAATACTTTCTTTTTCATATTGAATTCCTCACTTTCTTTGTGAAGTGTTTGTTTCCCGATGTTCGCGATTTTCTCATAAATCTGCCGCAACAAGCCAAATGTCATAGCCTCAAATCAAATTTGCGCTAACGATATTTCATCATGTGGGTGTTTATAAAACCGCCTCAAGCTTATTGCTTGAGACGGTAATAAAATACATCATTATCGCGGTACCACCCAAATTGACGAATTGTCCACTCTGTCATGTACTAATATACATGCCGAAATGATAACGGGTTCGGTTCCCGGTGACGCCTACTGATTTAATCGTTAAGAAACCATGCTCTGTACAATCAAACGCTTCGGATCACCCTCGAAAGGCCATTCAACAAATCCATCCATACAGCAATCCCACCACCTGCTGCTCTCTGAGATATCCGAAAGGTCTACTCTTCTTTCTCATCGGTTTTGAAACACTGTTAAATTAATCTTTTAATATACTTTATGCTCTTTTTGTCACTTTGTCAAGGTAAAGTTTGAAAATTTCTGTATTTAAGAGGTGATACCCCATACATTTTCTTAAAGCTGCGTATAAAGTAGCTCACATTCTGATATCCACTGCACATTGCAACCTCTGTAACGGAAGCTGCTGATTCCTCCAATAGCTGTCTGGCATGCTCCAGCCTGAGATGATTGATATACTGCGACAGAGTAATATGAAAATGCTCTTTAAAGTAGCGTGATATGTATTTTTCTGACAAATGAAACTGTGCACCAAATTCCTTCAGTGAAATTTCTCTTGTATAGTTTTGCCGGATATATGTTATCATTTCTTTTTCTATTGTGTTGGTGCCATTTGTGCCATTTTCCAGTATCAGATTATTGCTCCACATTTTCTGGATGAATTTAATGAGAGTTATTTTGGTTTCAAATTGCGCCTCTATATTTGCAGCATCTGTGTTTTCTGCGTTTTTCCATGATATCTGTGCATTTATCTCTATCAACCGCTCGCATATATCTGCTGCTGTATCATTTATCTGAGGACTAATCATAAGTCTGCCTCGTTTGAGAGGGGATAGGATTGATTTTTCCATGAGATCGTCCGTCTGAAATGATATATATTCAAGAGGAAACAAAAATGTGTAATAATCTGCATCTCCTGTCGGCGAGCCCATGAAATGCAGACTGCCCGGAGATACCACAAATGCATCCTTTGGGCTTCCTATATAGTTTTCACCTGATATGGTCACATGCAGCTTGCCCTGCTTTACATATATAATTTCCAGCTCATCGTGCCAGTGTACCGGAATCTGGAATGCACGCTTTACATCACTGATATGATATTGACTGAACGGATTTTCCGGTGTGCCGTGTGGCCGGTTTTCTTTTAATTCAAAATACATTTTTCTACATATTCCTTAGTCTCTTTTAATCCCCATCCGGTTTTTTTGCTGTAATAATTACATATCAATTATTCTCTATTTTAACATATTCCATGCATAAGGTGTGCATTTTTTTATTTGTTCTCTAGGATTTAGTGAATCTACGCTGTGGTATGAGCAATAACTTAGTAATAGATAAAGTAGAAATAGTACAATTTTTCCTTGAAATAATACAAGAATCATTTGTGATAATGTAATATATTGATACATGCAAGCTTCTCTTCTTTATATCTTCCTCTCCCAAATGAAACTTATAACGAGAAGTTTGCTTTCATTCTGTTAATATCACAAGGTATACATACATTATAAATGAGGTAAAATCTATATGCAGGTTCAAAGAAAAACACTTACACAGCTTTCCATTCCAATATGCTTCGAAACACTTTTTTACATGCTGGCAGGCATGGTTGACACTCTTATGCTGTCATCCGTGAGCGACCAGGCGGTTGGTGCTGTCGGCACGGCAAATACATACATCTCCGTTTTCATCATCATGTTTGGTGTCATCTCAAGCGGCATGGTTGCTGTCATGACGCAGAATATCGGTGCCAGAAAACCGGGTATAGCATATCAGGCAAGGCAGCTTGGGCTTATATTTAACGCTGTAATAGGTGTGCTCATGGCTGTTTTTCTGGCTGTTTTTTCCGGAAATATTCTCAAAATGGTCAGCATTGCACCGGCGCTTTTTGATTCGGCAAATACTTATCTGCGCATTGTTGGAGGTGCCTGCTTTTTAAATGCTCTCATACCGATTTATTCAAGCTACCTGAGAGTTTTCGGCTACACAAAGCAGTCACTTTGGGCATCAATTATTGGAAATGTCATTAACTTTATACTTAACGCTGTTTTTCTCTTTGTAATGCACTGGGGCGTTATGGGTGTTGCCACTGCAACGGTTATTTCACGTATTGTCAATCTGATTATTGTTGCCACAATGGGCGCTGTGCTCATCAAGGCAAAGAATAGTCCTGAGCGCATAGCTCCCAGAAAAATTCTCGGACAGATTATAAAGATTGGCTTTCCGTCTGCCTGTGAAACCGCACTTTACAATATCGCCATGACTCTTGTAGTGCGTTTCATGAACCAGATGGATGCTGACGGAATGAACGTCACAGCGCGTTCCTATGCCTCACAGATTGCTAACTTTTCGTACTGTATCGGTGCTGCCTTAGCTCAGGCAAATGCCATTCTGACCGGCTGGCATATCGGTGCAAAGGAGTATGACGAATGCGATAAGGGCACTCGCAAGGCCGCTATCTATGGTGTGATTACGGCATCCTGCCTTTCTATCACATTTGCGCTTTTGGGTAACTACATTGTGCGAATCTTCACGAATGATGTACAGATGATAAACCTAGTCACAAAGCTTCTCGCCATTGATGTTGTGCTGGAGCTTGGAAGAGTCACCAATCTGGTCTATGGTCAGGCACTGAAGACAAGCGGTGATGCCGTTTTCCCGGTTGTCATGGGTGCCGTTTTCATGTACCTTGCGGCGGTCGGCGGAACATACTTCTTCGGACTTCATCTGGGGCTTCTCGCAGTCGGTGCTTACATCGGACTCGCAAGTGACGAGTGCATCAGGGCTGTCGGCATGGTGCTGCGCTGGAAGAGCGGAAAGTGGAAGAACAAGGGACTGGTTGATTAGAGCTTGTATCCCGCCTTTTGCATCGCCCTTTCAAAGTCTGCAAACGTCATATTCAGTCGCTTTGCTCCTAATTCCGGCTCTATTATGCCATCCTGTACTAACGAATATATTTCAAGATATCTACCTTCCTGAATACTACGCTTTTATGGTCATCCCATGCCTTACACATATTTACCACCTCTTTAAAATGATACCATTTATTGAAAGGTCATTACATATCAGTCACAAAATATTTAAAATATATGAAACACCTACAATAATAACGCTCATTATTGAAAATGCTTCTATATTTCCTCGTGATATTTTAGAAACTAATAAACCAATTATGCTAATCATAACCGAGATTATAAGATAGAACAGATATAATAAAACAATAAATTGCCATATAGACAAGTCCGATATAATATATGGTAAATGCATAGTCCTCTCAATCATCAGACTTTCAACCCCTGCATTCAGATTTCCTAAATCAAATATAATGTACTTTGTCACAAATTCAATAAATGCAAATAATATACATATCAACAACGAAATTAATAAACTAATGTTCAGCCGCGATTTTAACAATATCATTCTTCCATTTTTAGATGATTTAATCATAGCTAATGTTCCTGCATATATATCATCTGTATACATAGGTACCACAATCAATAGAATAACTATTATCGGTATAACATTAAACCTCAAATTTTCAATATAATCACTTATTTCAATATCATAAAAATATTGTGCACTTTTATCCAGACTATCATAATACTCTGTTTTCTCAACAATGTATTTGACAGTTGCTATTCTATATTGAGCTTTCTTTTCTTCGTTGATTATAGAATGATAATCCTTACCATCTATTTTGCCATTATTAAATGCAATTTCATTCTTTTGCTTATCATCGATAATAGCTTGGAATTTCTGATATTCTGAATTAATGTATTCTTTTTTTTCAATTGAATATTCGCCTTCCATTTCATTCATATAATTTTCATACACAGACTTATGATATCCATTAAACATAGTTGTTCTCATCTGTCCCGCCATGATGCTTTGAATAATTAGTCCAACAACAAAAATTATATATACCTGAGGTTTTGAAAGAACTTTGTATAATTCCATTTTGGTAACATTATTCATTATCCTTCCCACCAATCTTCTCAAATTTTGTCAGACATCCTTCTTTAATCAATATTATATAGTCAGCCACTTCCTCTACGTCTGATAAAATATGTGTTGATAATACAATAGTTTTTGTTTTAGATAATTTTCTAATTAGATTTTTAAATCTTGCCCTTTCTTCCGGATCAAGTCCCACTGTCGGCTCGTCAAAAATAATAATCTCCGGATTAGCTACACATGTTATTGCAATTCCAAGTCTTTGCTTCATTCCTCCTGAAAAAGATTTAACCTTATCGTTACGATTCTCATACAAATTAACATCCCTTAACACCTGTTCCACGTTTGAATCTAATTCTTTTTATTTACACCTCTAAGATACCCAAAATACTCTATGGTTTTTGCTGTGAAATTTGGATAATAACCTACATTTTGTGGCAAAAAACCAATTTTTTCCCTATATCTGTCATCTAATTCTTTTATATCAGTTCCATTATATAAAATTTTGCCTGAACTCATATCCAAAACATCTGACATTATATTCATAATAGTAGATTTACCAGATCCATTTGGTCCAATCAATCCATAAATACCATTTTCAAATTTGATGCTGATTCCATGCAATACTTCTTTACTACCATATCTTTTTTATATCAATTAACTCTAGCATGATATTTTTGAACTCAACTTTCCCTAAAATTCGTGTTATAAAAATAGTAACCCAGCGCTATTACTATAATTGCAAAAACCAGATTAACTATTAAAGAATAACTTAATAACTGAATTGGAACTCCCATTAAATTAATAGGTTCATATTCCTTAAAATAATTGACACTTTCACTAATCAATGGAAACGGTGTGTACTTTCTAAGAATATCATAATTTTCAGCTTCTCTGATTGTGCCACCAGATAAAGCAAAATATTTTCCTGATAAAATATAATTAATTGCTATGCCTCCCAAACCAATAAATGTATTAATCGCTATCGGCACAATATTACTTTTAAAAAATAAAGAAACAAAAATAAATACACTAGATAATACAAAAAAACCAATTGCCCTCATAATTACTACTCCAATTATCATCTCAAATAAAGTAATACTATAAGGTGAATGTAAGAAAGCGTTATTTAAGAGAATTGATGTATTCCATTGATCTATTTTATTCCAAAAAACTGACCATATTGTCATTCCCAAAGTTTCAACCACTGATGCCATTATCGAAAAAAATAATGTTATCACTATTTTATTCCGATAAGATAACTTCCCTCCTCTATATGATGATTTAATCATATAAAATGTATTGTTATTATGTTCATTCAAAAACAAATAAGAAGAAAATAAAATAATTACAATAATAAATACAATATCTACAATATCAGTTACGCAAAATAAATCATATACTTCATTTAAAGTCTCACTTTCTCCAATTACAAGATTAGTCTTCTTTCCATATAATTTATTTATCGTTTCGTTCATTCTCTTATAATATCCAGACTCAGTTTTTATTTTAATTTCAGAATCAGAAATAACACTATCCCTATATTCAACAACATTATGACAATTTAAAGCATCTTTATCCAATGTCAGATAAACAAACATTTCATTCATTACATCTGCATTTTGTGTTTCTTCGTATTTGTTTTGTAACTCCATTACTTTTTGCTCTATCACATCATATTTTCGTTCTGAAAAATCACCAATATATGCAGAAAACTCTCTTAAATCTATTTTCTCATTAGCATATGCATTATATGAAATTGCCATTGAAAAAATAAAAGCCACAATCATAGAAATCATAAGTATTTTACATGATAATATTTTTTTAATTTCATATCTCATTGCATCATCTCACCATAATTCTTCCCATCAAGATCCATGTAAGCTACACCACCATTAAATATTGTATATATTTTATCATTTATTTGAAAGGCAGAATCAGCTCCCATATTTACACAAGCTGAATAATCGGCAATAATTTTTCCGTTTTTATCATATATTATTTTGTTACCATTATCTCCACCACTGGCATATATATATTTATTCTGTACAGAAAAGAAAAGCGCATTATCTGCTATTTTTATAGAACTTTCATCATCCGGTGACAACTTATATAATTCGCTAAATTCATTTGAATAATATATAAAATTCTCATCGTTATCCGCCATAAAAGCCTTACCATTTGATGCTATTGATTTACTCTCAAACGTTGTTAAATTTACCTTGACAATTTCATTTATATCATTGATATAGTAATAATTTCCATTCAAAATAGCTCCCCATGGAAATTTGCCAATATTGTAATGACAGTATATAATATTAAAATTTTTGTCCAACAAATAGGCATGTCTATCACCATCTACTTTTACTATATCATCCGACAATACCCTAACATATAAAATAGCCTCACTATCATCAATTGCTAATTCTGATGACATATCAGTTGGAATAGAATTTTTAAAGACCGTTTTTCCCGATTCTGCCTCAACAATAGAACCATACAACCTATTTTCACCTGATACAACTTTACTTTTGTTATAACATTTGTATATTTTACTATTGAAAACAAAATACTCACCAAGTTCAACATATGCTTCACATGTATCATTGCTGTGTGAACAAGCTGAATTTCTGCAATTCACATTAAGCTTTTTGTCGTTTTTTTTATTAGAATAATTATACGATTCATATATTTGATTCTCACAATCAAAAAAGATATAGTCATCATCATAAATGGCACCCAATCCATTCAACCTTTTTGCTTGACAAAATTTGCCATTTCCAATAAATAATTTATCGTTATCCTTTGTATTGCTATTGTTACATTCTATTATCCCCAATGTAATTATTCCTGCAAACATAATTGATATAACACCAATTAGTATTTTATTTTTCTTCATTTATGTATACCTTTCTGTTAAGAGATTTTCTTGTTCTCAAGGTAGCTCGAATAGAGCCATTCCACAGATATGATCAAAATTTACTTCGCAGTCTCGGTAAAGCACGAGCATCGTACAGTTTTACAAATATTCACTAGGCGGTTCTGAATATTTATCTTAATCTAAGAATTACACAATTTATTAATTTATACAAGATATTTGGCGCAAACGACATAAAATTGGCTGTGAATAGCTTGCTGATAGTGTTATTGCTCATTGTAGAAAAAAAGAGCATCTGTTATAATTTACTTACACTAATCAAGGAGTAGAATATATGTTTAACATAGTTTGGGAATTTATAATAAATCTATTAGAATCGTTTCTATTTGCTGTAATTTGTAATGCAAAATTTACTAAACGTCAATATCATTATCATACGGCTGAACAAACATTATTCATACTATGTAAATCACTATTAATTACTCTTATGAATATAAGCAAGATATCTACCATTATTTCTTTAACATCTGTACTATTACTTAATATTATTTTCTTAATATTATTTTTTGTTAATCCTATTTTTAATAGTTTTTTTGTCTCTTTATCTATTGCCTGATACTAATAACTTCAGATGCTTTGACTTTATTAATACCAATAAAGTTTTACAATATAAATCTCTCGCAGGTATTATATTTGGGAAATATGCGAATACTTTTTTCCTTAATATATATATCCATAATTGCCTTGTTTGTAATCATATTTTTGCTTTTTACTCCACAGGTGTTTGTTTTAGGAAAACTTGATAAAATTTCCTATTTCATAATTTCTACTATATGTGTCATATTAGAAGAGATTGTACTTATTATTTTATTAAAACAGTCAATATACGCTGAAAACTTTTTCCACTTACTCTTATTTATTTTCGGACTTACACTATTTTTATTTGTATATATTTCCATATATATTTATAGACTTGGAAAAGAAAAAGAAAAAAATGACAGACTTATTCAGAGTATTACAATTAATCAAATGGAAGCTCGACAAAATGAGGAAATAATTAATTCCACCCATAGTCTTAGGGTATTTAAACATGACATCATGAACCATATGAGCATTCTATATAAACTTGTAGAAAACGGAAAAAATTCTGACGCCTTAAAATACATATACCAGATAAATAACTCTATAGAAAGGACATCATATACAATCTCAACTGGAATAATCCCCATTGACTGTATTATGACAGCAAAACTCTCGAAAGCACTAGATAATAATATTTCTATAAAACATCAGATTCATTTTCCAGCTAATTATAACATTTCAGATATGGATTTGTGTTCATTAATTAGTAATTTACTTGATAATGCAATAGAAGCCAACTGTAAGTTAGACATGACTAAACGTAGACTTCAAATTGAAATTAAACCATATAACAATATGCTACTACTATTTATATCAAATAGTTCAAATGGTATATACCTTTATGGAGGAAATGGCAACCTTTTAACCACAAAAACTTCTAATAAAAACGAACATGGCATCGGAATAAAAAGGATTAATGAGATTGTAAAAAAATATAATGGCATCATAGAATTTGATCCCGGCACTGAGATTTTCTCAGTTTCTATTTTATTTCCTTTAGATAATTGATTGGAGGATAATTAATGATTATTAACATCACAATTCTTGAAGATAATGAAAGTGATTTCATAACACTCTCAGACTCAATAAAAAAATGGGCTGCTAACACAGGGATTTTAATAAATATTATTTGGCTTAATTCATATAAAAAATTTATTAAATCCCTGCCTACTCTAAAATGTGATTTATTCTTTTCTGATATCGAATTAAATTGCAATAACTCATTCACCGGAATTGATGCATGCAAACAGCTCAGAGAAAGCGGTTACACAGGTATTATTATATTTCTTACTGCATTTAAGGAATATGTATTTGATGGTTATGATGTTCAAGCATTCAACTATCTTTTAAAACCAATTAACTATGGCACAATAAATAATTGTCTCGATAAATTTATTCATTTATTTAGTCGAGAATTTTATTATTATCACAAGGGCAACGATATTATTAGCATACCTTACAATGATATAATGTATATAGAAAAAAATGGACATGATGTAATCCTTCATACTACATCAAATGTATTTGTCGAAAGAACTTCTTTAAATGAAATATCAAAACGACTCCCAGTTTTTTTTATTCGAGCTCACAAATCTTATATTGTTAATATCAATAAAGTTTTATCTCTAAGAATTAATGAACTTTTTTTGCCAAATAACGTTACCATTCCTGTAAGTAGAAGTTATCTCACAAATATAAAGAAAAAATTATTAGAAATTGCACGATAGAGGTTTTTCTTTCATTTTATAATAACGTTTACAATTTACCTGCTCATAAACAGGTGCTCTTTAAATATCTCCCGAAACAGCTTATCGGCACTCCAAAATACATTATCCGGTGTCACGACAGCCTTACATCCGATTGGTTCGATCCCCGCCTTCTTATATTCCGCCAGAAAAATATCCATTTGTGATGAATTAATACCTGAAAAGACCAGAAGCTCCGCCGGAAAATCGGCTCCGCTATACCTTGAACCATCCTTTTGAATCCGGTTATTCCTGCTATGGCACCGAGCTTCTGTCCGTAATCTGATTTTTCCACCTGTTGCACCGATATTCCAAGGGTTTTGCACAGGGCTTTTATTTTTCCACTTTTTGTGCTGCTACACTAAATAACAGTATTTTTTGCGTAGATTTCTGCTGCATTCTAAATATCTCCTACTTCAAGGTTACATGCAAGAAAAACTGCTGCTTACATGCAAGCATGACGCATCAGCTTTTTTGTTGTCAGTGGTTATGAATTGTTACTAAATTATCTCATACTGCATCAGCTCGTATTTCAGTCTGCTTCCCTCCATGATTTCAGGTGGGAGCAGTGCCCTTGCCACAAGCTTCAGATCGTCTGATTCAATATCGCATCTCTTTAGATTTGCATAGTCTCCGTCTATGGACACTACATCGTAATACCAGGTTTCCATGTGTTTTCCTCCTAAATTTCATTTTCTAAAGCATCTACTGATAATTCCAATTCACTTTGTTCTTTGCTTTACTGTAAGTGAAGCAGGTGTAATTGTCCTGTGCATTGGTGTACTTTCCTGTAGGATTACCGTTTTGTCCTTCTTTTCATAACCGCCGGTGCTTTGTGTCACCGCTTTGCTCATCATCACGGGATAATCTCTCGTAGAGTGCTGTGATTTTGTTTAGTTCCGGTTGTTTGGTTTTCATAAGATTCTCTTTTTAAAACAAACAACCAGCTTATCTGTGGTTTTATTCTACCACGAATAAGCTGGTTTGTGTAAAAATAATTATTGTCTCACTAATAGGCGATTGATTTACCATATATCTAAACTATCTTCCTAATCCACCCAAGCCTGCATCTCGTTATCCAAGACCAACCGGGCATACTCCATAGGGTTGTCAATGGCAAGAGCGTTCAATGCACATTTTGAATTTGGTGAAACACATAAAAAGCTGCTCATCAAATACCCCCCGGATAATAATGTGGAGGATACAACTAGTACACCGAGTAATATTTTTCAGCTAAATACATTGATAAAATCGTATAAAATGAGTATAATAATAGTACGAAGAAAGGAAGTGGTGATATGTCAATTACAGCAACTGAATTGAAAAATAATCTTGGAAAATATTTATTATTATCTGCAAAAGAAGATGTTTTTATCACAAAGAATGGAAAAATAGTGGCAAAACTGACAAATCCACATCAGGATAGAGTAGAAGTAGCAAAATCCCTGTTTGGAATCTTACCAAAGGATGCAGACCTGAATGAAGCAAAAGAAGAAAGGCTTGGTGCAAAATAGATGAGGATTCTTGCAGATACAAATGTGATAATAGATGCCCTGACTTCAAGAGAGCCATGGAATAAAAGTGCAGAAGAAATATTTCTTATGGCAGCAAATCATACAATCGAAATGTACATTACTGCAAGTTCAGCAACAGACATCTATTATCTTATAAGGAAGCATTTGCATAACATAGAAGCAGCAAAGATGATAATGGGAAAGCTTTATTCATTGACTGGAATATTAGAGGTTACAGCGGATGACTGCATGGATGCACTTGCATCTGCAATCAGTGACTATGAGGATGCAGTTGTTGAAAAGGTGGCATCCAGAAAAGATATGGATTATATTGTCACAAGAAATATAAAAGATTATCAGGCAGGTGGAACAAAGATAATTCTGCCAGATGATTTTGTGAAACTTGTTGAAGAGGAATAATTTTTACCACCAAATCGTCAAATACCGATTTTGTTAAACTCTTTCTATGCTCCATCCTCTGCCTTATTGCAGTCGATTCGTAAAAGCATATTATCATTAGAACGTGAAACACCTTACAGCCTCCTGCCGCATTTTGGGCAGAATTCAAAGTCCTCTGTAGTTGTATATCCACAATTGCTGCATCTTTTTATTGTGTTTCCACTTCCATTTTCAAAGCCGTAACCATACTGCGGGTTTACACGCTGCAAATGCTGTGGCAATATCTCCACGTCCTCGCCTCTTGCTATCCTGCGTCCTATTTCCGGATCAAGCTCGTAAAGCGTATTACAGCATGTGGTCTGCACATAGTAGTGCCTGTTCCATTTAAAACACGGAATAAAAAACAGTGACAGCACCATGTATGTCATATACACGATACCTGCCATACCTGCCACATTCATCGCAGGTAATGACCTGATTGAAGTCAAAGTCCTTCCTGCCGTCCGTTATTCCCATCATAAAAAACATATATGATGCCTCCGTTTATCTGTGCCATAGTCCCCAGAAGTCTCCAAGCGATTCTCTCGTATGAAATCCCCTCTCATCCTCAACCACCGGTATTGATTTGGCATCCATTTTCTCTATATTTACATAAGTACCCTGACTCAGCATTGCAAATACTGTCTATCTGCTCCTCTGTGCCCTGTATTTCCATAAATACCGAGCCGTCAGGGTCATTTCTCACCCAGCCTGTTGCGCCAACGCTTTCTGCCGCGTGCTCTGTTCTGTAGCGGAAACCTACTCCCTGCACAGAGCCATACACTCTTATCTGCTTTCTGATGATTTTGCTGTCGTAATCACTCATATGCTCTCACTTCCCTGATACACATTATTTTCAGTCTACAATAGCCCTGCAAACAGCCGCATAATTGACTGCCCCAGCCTTCGTCTTGCACTTCTTCCGGTCCTGTACTTCTCCGTCACCTCCGCTGACTCAGCGAAAAGCCTAATAAAATCATCCCTGATTTCATGCACCACTTCACAATCCGCCATAAAACAGCCATTTTCAAAGTGATGATAAAGGCTTCTGTAGTCAAGATTTATGGTACCGCAGGTCGCCATTTTATCATCTGCCACACTCATCTTCGCATGACAGAATCCCGGTGTCCACTCAAAAATCCTCACACCATGCTTCACAAGCTGGTTGTAGAAGGAGCGTGTCACGCTGTATATTGGTTTCTTATCAGGTATGCCCGGCGTGATGATGCGCACGTCAACTCCACGCTTGGCGGCAAGTGTCAGCGCATGGCTCATCTCATCGGTAATGATAAGGTAAGGCGTGATAAACCAGCAATAACGCTGTGCCTTGTTTGCCATGCTGATATAGACATCCTCACCCACCTGCTCGTTATCGAGAGGGCTGTCTGCATATGGCTGGATAAATCCACTCTGTTTTGCCTTATAATCATAGTGCAGCAGATATTGCGATACATCCACCTCGCGCGGCACCTTGCGCTCTGATGCATTCCACATCTCGAGAAATGCGATGGTAAACGACTTGACGGCATCTCCCTCGAGCCTGATTCCCGTATCCTTCCAGATTCCGTATGGGTGTGTCACATTGAAGTACTCATTTGCCAGATTATAGCCGCCGGTATATGCGATTTTTCCATCAATTACCGTGATTTTTCTATGGTCACGATTGTTTAAAAACATGTTAAAGGCAGGTGCAACCGGGTTGAACACCCTGCATTTGATGCCAAGCTTCTCCATCTTTTCCGAGAAATCCCTGTCTATGAAAAAGATTGAGCCCATATCATCATAAAACACTCTTACCTCGACTCCTGCCTGCATCCCTGATACGGTGCCACGATTCCTTGTCCTCTATGGCGTGATACTCCATGATAAATTTCCTGGCCTTTGATAAATCGCTAAGCTGCGCTTCGAGTCCCTTTGACGCCTGATCATAATATGTCACATCCGTGTTCTGATATACCGGATATAGTGCATTTTTGGCCAGGTATGTTGAAATTCCCGCTGCCTGTGCCACCTTTTCATACATATCGGATAGTATGTCTGCGTTTTCAGGCAGACATGGAAGAAGCATGGAATCCACCTCTTCAAACCGTGCACGCATCTTATTCGGTGCGCCGTTTAGTCCGACTAACAGGTAAAGTGACACTCCCATTATCGGAAATGCCAGTATCAGTATAATCCACGGTGTAGTCATGGATGCGGTCTGCTCACGATTGTACAGTCCGAGCACAAGTATGATTGCCAGGACGCTTGTGGTCGTATTTATCGCTGCCGCATATTCATTTAGCCTTGTAAACATATAGACCATGAAAACTGCCTGCAATAATATCGCAAGCACTGAAAAAAACATTCTCTTTAAACCATTCTGTGTTTTTAGTTCCCTCGTAGGTTTTTCCTTCATCTGTTATGCCTCCATTATCTTACTGTCTGTAATACCAAACCTCTCCATAAATTTTAGCCACCTTCTTATTTAAGAAGCCATTCAATTTCCTCTTTATAAGGAGGAATAGTCTTCTTCGCAGAGCCCTCCTCACAAAGCCATGGTGTTTCCAGAATCTTTGGTACATTTGCAAGGTCTCATCATGCACCAGGCGGTGCAGTGTATCATAGCCGATGGTTCCCTTGCCTATATTTGCATGCCTGTCCTTGTGTGCTCCGAGAGGATTTAAGCTGTCATTCACATGAAATACCGCTATCTGCTCAAGCCCTATCACCCTGTCAAACTCTGCAAAACCTCATCATAATGGTTCACAATATCGTATCCTGCATCATTTACATGGCACGTATCGAAGCAGACACGCAGTCTTTCTTTCCTGTCCACTCCATCATAGATTGCCTTAAGCTCCTCAAAGGAACGGCCTATTTCACTGCCCTTTCCTGCCATCGTCTCAAGTGCGATAAACACATCGTCATCATTCTGATTGAGCACCGTGTTAAGTCCCTTTACAATCTGTGCGATTCCAGCCTGCTCACCGGCATTTACATGACTTCCCGGATGAAGTACCAGTATGCGGCTCTTCATTGCCGCGGTCCTTACTATCTCCTTTTCCAGGAACTCCACTGCCAGCTCGTACGTCTCAGGCTTTACGGTGTTTGCCAGATTTATGATGTATGGCGCGTGGACCACTATCTCATTTATCCCATGCTCATGTGCATATTCCCAGCCTGCGTCTATGTTGAGCTCAAAGATTTCCTTTCTTCTCGTGTTCTGTGGTGCCCCGGTGTAGAGCATAAACACATTCGAGCCATATGACGCTGCTTCCCTGGCTGATGCCAGAAACATATCTTTCCTGCCATGCCTACGTGACAGCCGAATCTTATATCACTCATATTTTTCCTCTGTTTCATTGAATCTATATATCTATTATTTCTACTATAACACTACATCCCTGATAACTCTATCTAAATATTCTAAATTTTACTAAACATAGCAAAAGTCATTGACATAGTATCAAAACTACATATACTATCCTTTGCAACCACATATATTAATGGAATATAATTGCAATGTATGTGATGCATAACTACAGTTAACCAATTATTATGATTAAAGGGGCAAAATACCTTTTGACCATCATATCATTATTATAGAAATACGAGGGTAAATATGTTTGAAATAATTGTTGACTCTGCGGCAAACATTCCTGCAGAGCTATGTAAAAATATAAAATCAAGGTGCTATCATTTGTAAACCTTGTCAACGGAAAGGAAATGACCTGCTTTGAGCCTGACCTCACACCGGAACAGGAGCGGGCAAAGGGTAAGGAATACTATGACGCGATAAGAGAAGGTGCCGAGGTAAAGACCGGACTTATCAGCAGCGGAATCTTTGAGGATACTTTTAGGGAAATCATTGAGGCTGACAAGGATATCCTGTATTTCTCCTAAGTAAAACATAAGCGGCAACTACAACTCAGCCCGTGTCGCAGCCGATGCTGTCCTTGATGATTGCAGTAACGGCAGAAAAATACGCCTGGTGGATTCATTAAATGCTTCCCTCGGACAGGGACTTCTCGCAATATACGCCAGTGAAATGCGTGAGAAGGGCATGAGCTTTGATGAGGTGGCTGACACTATAGAGACCTATCCTGCCAGATTAAACGGTGTGTTTACCGTGGGCAATTTAAAGTATATTGCAAGAACCGGCAGATTAAGCGGAACCACCGCTTTGGTTGGCAACATGCTAAGTATCAAGCCTATCCTAAGGGGCAGCAAGGACGGATATATTGTACAGTTCAGAAAATGTCGTGGCCGAAAAGCCGTATTAAATGAGCTTGTCAATCTGTTATGCGACAACATTACAGACCCTGAAAATCAGATTATCGGAGTGGCACATGCTGACGCATATGAGGATTCGCTCTATGTGATTGAACAGATTAAAAAGCGCATAAAGGTGCGCGATGTGATAAATACCACCTATGATTTCTGCACCGGAAGCCATGTTGGTCCGAATCTTTAGCAGTATTTTTCATGGGAAGGATTAGAATTGGGAGCCCGATGTCATCGCCCCTTTCACTTCTTTTATTCATCATCCTCACATAAAAAAGTCCCAGAACTCGCTTATTAAGCGGATTCTGAGACTTTTGATTTCTATTAATTGCAACTTCTATCTCATTTTAAGCTGCAGCTTTCTTGCTTTCTGATTTCTCACAGAGCTTCTTCACACCCTGAATTGCAACAAGTACACCAAGGATCAGCAGTAATACTGCAAATATAAGCTGTAATGAATTTCCAAGGTCAAGTCCTACAGAGAATAATGCCTTTGTAAGCTTGTAGATTGTCATTCCAAGTGCTGTAAATGTTACTGCCATCATAAAGACCATTGGAATCCAGAGCATGCAGCCCTGACGCTTTGTCTTCTTTAAGAATACTGCGCAGGCAACAAGTGCAAGTACTGACAGAAGCTGGTTTGCTGATCCAAACAGTGGCCAGATTTCTGCATATCCAACCTTTGTAAGCAGGTATGCAAGTACCAGTGTGATGATTGTTGCAAAGTATTTGTTTGTCATCAGCTTGACAAATGGACTCATATTGTCATCATCTGTGTCTGAATCAAGCCAGAACTCCTGGAATGACAGACGTCCGACTCTGGCTACAGAATCAAGAGATGTCAGTGCAAATGCTGATACCGCAAGGTTGATCAGTGTAAATACAAGAGAATGCGGTAATCCGATCACTTCAAGGAAGTTTGCGATTGCTCCTGCAAAAATCTGTGGCTGTGTTGTCAGTCCCTGTGCTGCTGCCTCTCCCTTACCGAATGATGCTACTGCGATAAGTGCAAGGATGGCAAGCATACTTTCCATCAGCATTGCTCCAAAGGAAACAGGGAGCATGTTTTTCTCACTTTTAATCTGCTTAGAAGCAGTACCGGAAGATACCAGTGAATGGAAACCTGAAACTGCACCACAGGCGATTGTTACGAATAAGATTGGGAACAGATACTGTGGGTTTCCGTTTGCATCAGGGATTGCAAATGCTGTGAAAGCATCAAGGTTACAAGCAGGATTTGCAACAAATACACCGATTACCGCACCTACGATCATGAAAATCAGCAGATAGCTGTTCAGATAATCACGTGGCTGAAGCAGCGCCCATACAGGTGTAACACTGGCTATAAGTATATATGCAAATATAATTATGTGCCATACGCTAAGGTTTAAATACATTGGGAAATTGAGTCCCAGTGCTATAGCTACTATAAGTAATACGATTGCAACAAGTGTGTTAATCCATTTGTTGAACTTAGAGTATTTAAGGAAGAAACCAAGTGCAACTGCTTCTATGATGAAAAGCATTGATGTAGTTGCAACTGCTCCGTTGGCTACAACCTTTGTAACCTCGCCTGCTTTATCAGCAGCAAAGCCATTGAAGGTTCCGGCTACGACATCTGCAAATGCGGCAACAACAAGAATACAGAATAACCAGCAGAATAACAGGAATAATTTCTTTCCAAGTTTACCGATATACTCTTCGATAATATAACCGATTGTACGTCCTTTGTTCTTTACAGAAGCGTACATAGATGCAAAGTCTGAACAGCTCCAAAGAATACACCACCAATTAATATCCAAAGCAGAACCGGAAGCCATCCGAAAATAGCTGCCTGAATTGGTCCGTTGATCGGGCCTGCTCCTGCGATAGATGCGAACTGATGTCCGAATACTACATTGGTATCGGCCGGTACATAATCCACTCCATCCTCCATCTCATATGCCGGAGTTTTGGCATTTGGATCAATGCCCCATTTGTTTTGCAGATAACGGCCATATAATAAGTATGCTCCACCGAGCACAACAATGGCTATTACCATCATTAAGATTCCACTCATATTATTACCTCTTTCTTTTGTTTATCTTAATTTTATTTATATATTATGTTTACTCTTTTTTTAGCAAATTTCAATAAATATTTTATACATAATTTATTTTTAATTTCTATAATTTTTGTTTAATTTACCAATCGGTTATAATAGGTATTCATTCTCTTTATGCTGTCTTTGTCTCAGCGGCTTCTTCTGCCTTTTTAGCAGCCATTTTGTCCTTTAATGCAAAGGCTCCGGCAAGCAGTGTGCCTGAGATTGAATGCCATGTACATGACACTGCACAGATGATGGCTGATTCAGGTGTTGAAGCAAACTGTGCTGTAGTGGTGGCAAGGTTTGTGGCAAGACCTGCATTCTGCATACCAACCTCGATAGAGATGGTTCTCTTCTTGGCTGTGTTCATGCCTACCAGCTTTCCTGCACCGTATCCGAGCAGATATCCAAGTCCATTATGTAACAGAACTGCCGCAAAAATTACTACTCCTGATGTAAAGAACTTTGAGCCCTGTGATGATACAACACCACCTACAACGAATGCCAGGCCAAGCACCGCAATACCCGGCATGACCTTCTGAGCCTCGGCAAATGCCTTTTTCTTTCCAAGCAGGTAGTTGAGTAAAAATCCAACCGCTACAGGAAAGATTACAGTCTCAATGATTGACACAAACATCGGAAGCGCCTTGATTGAGACATGTGTTCCGCTTGCAAGCAATGATACCAGAAGCGGTGTCATAAATGGTGAGAGCAATGTGGAAACTGTTGTCATTCCAACAGAAAATGCAACATCTCCACCACAAAGATAGGACATAATGTTTGAAGAAACACCACCGGGACAGCAGCCTACGAGGATAAGTCCAAGTGCGATTCCGTCAGGCAGATTCAATGCCTTTGAGATACCAAATGCGAGAAACGGCATGATCAGATACTGAGCGATCGCACCAATACAGATATCAAATGGTCTTTGTGCAAGAATTTTGAAATCTTCTGTTGTCAGTGTCAATCCCATACTGAACATGATCACTCCGATAATAATAGACTGACAGGTAAATTTATTGGATACCGGATCGACAAACAGCATCTGATTTACCCAGGCCATCAGATTCGGAACCAGAAATGTGACTACGGCGATCGCTATGACAACGATAGATGTGTAGTCTGATAAAAATTTGCTGACTTTTTGTAATGCTTTCATTGTAAGCCTCCTTAACATTTTTCTGCTCACTAAAACTCTTTTATGGAATTAAAAAATCCCTTTCCAGATTGACATAATCTGAAAAGGGACGAATATAATCCGCGTTACCACCCTGATTCCACAGTGTATTACTGTGACACTCTGCATACCAACATATGCTATCCATATAACGGTGGATCCCGGCGAGGTTTACAGACACACTTAATGCTTTCAGCCCGCTTCTTAGAGAGGATATTCCAATCTGATCATTGCCTGTTCGCACCGCCCACAGGCTCTCTGAAAATAAATACAAATCGGACCTTGTTCTCATCAACGAATTTTGGTGAACATATTTATTTAAATCTTGTTTTGTATTATAGCCCTCTGACTCTATATGTCAAGAGAATGATACAAATTTGTACTATAACATTTATTTATAGCTTTTATTCATGCGCTTTATTCTTATTATTTATTCGTAATCTTTGTTGTTATACTCATCATTCCATGGCTGCTGTTGTGATGTACCGTAGGAATTTTGAGCATCCCCGCCCTGTGCTGTGCCATACGGATTCTGACCATACTGCTGGTTTGCTCCGTTTCCGTACATGTTCTGGCCGTACTGCTGATTTGTGCCATTTCCGTACATGTTCTGGCCATACTGCTGATTTGCCCCGTTTCCGTACATGTTCTGGCCGTACTGCTGATTTGTGCCGTTTCCGTACATGTTCTGACCGTACTGCTGATTTGCTCCGTTTCCGTACATGTTCTGACCATACTGCTGACCATATCCGTTTGAACCGTATGGATTATAGTAGTTATTATTACTATTGTATCCAGCTCCCACATAAACAATGTTTTTGTTGAAGGCAATAATACAGATAAAAATCACATTGAGTAATATAAGTCCGCAGGCAAATCCTGCTCCCTTGCCAAACGCATGTGCCAGTCCGACACAGCAGAGGATATTCATAACCAATGCCGCAATCATTGCTGCAATAATCAGAATAACCGCAAATATCAGCATGCCCATGTGAGCCCCGATACGGTTTCCGGCATATCCATAGGTAGAATCATAATACGACCCCATATAACTGGATGTCATAACGGAAAGTCCTGAGGCAATAATCTCATACATTAATAAAATACATCCTGCTATACTTGCGATACTTGCCACAAGATATCCCCAGAACAGCTTCTGTTTCCCTGCAATCCTGAATTTTACATATGAGCTGTAAAACGGTACAATGGCCGCCCAGCCGTGCTCTCCTGCCTTTGCATACATAATCCATGATGCAACAATTGTCAGTACCATAACTGCCAGATTGATAAACGACTTAAAGCCGTCAATCATACTCATAATAGTATAATATGTGCTATATGTGCTCATTTTTTCTCCCTTTCATAACCAAAGTTTATTTGTTATTCAAAGTATACATCACCACAGGTCAGAGTGCAATAATTAAAAAGCTTTTGGAGCTTGTATAATTCACTCATTTTAAGATTCTAACAATACTCCTTTATATATTCACCAAAATATGGAAGTGCAAGTGAGATATAGCCCTGTCTGGAATTTAATATACCTCTTTTTATAAGACGATCCTGTACATAGAGTAGCTTCGACTTCTCTCCCATAAGCTTAAGCACTTCCTCACGCTTGTATTCTTCCTTTTCTGTCAAAGTCCTGCAAGAAACCTGTCCATTTCAGTCATCTCTTCCCATATTTTTTCATAAGAATATGCAAACAATTCAGCTTTGAGTTTTGGTAAAATATCTTCTAACAACTCATCCAACTTTTTCTTAAAATACAACACTCCCAATTCGAAATGCATATGCGTATCCTTTTGTAATTTTCGCCATTTCACGAGCCTCATTACTGTCAATATCCAGCTTACTCTTATACATTTCAGTCATTCGTATCATATTAAGAGGCTCCGTTTTAACTGTTGCCGCTCTTCTGAAAAATGTAAGATTTTTGACATTGCTCAATTCCTGTATATTTTCATACAAGCCTGTACACACAAAATAAACCGGATACCCTGCTCTGAGCCATCTGCCATATTCAGACGCAAATTTTATCATCTCTTCGGACTTTGAAACCTCATCTATTCCTATAAGTATCTTCTTCCCCTTTTTCTGTGCAGCCTGTATCATTGTCTCAACTTCTACACCGATATCAAAGAAATTATTATTGTTTTCTGCCGTATAGCCGATTCCACCACCTGTTCCCATCACTGTTGCAGAGAGGTTTATCCCTGTTGTTTTCTTATCCTGTGAACCAAAACCGGCCTTTACAAGCATTGCCGCTATCTGTCCCAGTATATCTCTTGCAGGATTTACATCAAAAACAAGCCAGTTTATATATCTGCTTTCATTGGTTCTTAATTCTTCCTCCACCTTTGCAAGTATAACGGTTTTACCGGAGCCTCTGACACCGGTTATCTTATATACCGACTCCGACGGATTATCGTAAATAAAGTTTTCCAGTATCTCCTCTGTTTTCTCTGTATGGATATATGTGTATTCCGGAGTCTTACTGAAGGTTGTAGTAAATGGATTCTGCATAAATTCACCTCAATTTATTATATGAAATTCAAAACTATTTATATTTTTTTATACTTTCTATTGCTCTTTATAGTTTTTTATAAATCTTTATACTTTTTCTTTTATTTTATACTTTTTTATACTTTTTTGCAATAGTTCTTCCGACCTGTATATACCGTTAAAGGAATCACCGCTTTTGCACCCTTGACAAACCCCTTCTTAAACGGCTATAATATCGTCAATTGAAGCACAATTACATTTCAACAGGCTTTGATGGGAACAAGTACATTTCTGCAATACTTACAGAGAGCTGCCGGCAGGTGAGAGGCACAAGGAAACAGATCTGAATACATCCCGGAGCTTTGCACCGAACGTCATACCGGATGGTTAAATATCACCGGTTCGATTAATAAGCTGCAACGTATTGGCACACGTTATAGTGCCGGAGTGTTAACAGAATCGGCTATTTTCACTATATAATATATGTCGAATAATGTGTGACAACTCACGGAGGCATTCCTGTGCGAGCAGGATGCAAATTAAGGTGGTAACGCGAGAAATCCCCTCGTCCTTAAATGGATGAGGGGATATTTTATTTTTCAGAATACAGATTCAACTTATCAGGAGGAAAATCATGACAATTTATGACGAATTAGTTGCCCGCGGTCTTATCGCGCAGGTAACAGACGAAAAAGAAATCAAAGAGCTTATAAACAACGGAAAGGCTACCTTCTACATCGGCTTTGATCCTACCGCAGACAGCCTTCACGTTGGACATTTCATGGCTCTTTGCCTTATGAAGAGACTTCAGATGGCCGGAAACAAGCCTATCGTGCTTATCGGTGGAGGTACAGCACAGATTGGTGATCCATCGACGTACAGATATGCGCCAGATGATGAGAACAGAGACTATCAACCACAACGTAGAGTGCTTCAAGAAACAGATGAGCCGCTTCATCGACTTTGGCGAGGGCAAGGCTATCATGGTAAACAACGCTGACTGGCTGATGGACTTAAACTACGTGGATGTGCTCCGCGAGGTTGGTGCTCATTTCTCAGTAAACAGAATGCTGACAGCGGAGTGCTACAAGCAGCGTATGGAAAAAGGTCTTTCCTTCCTTGAGTTTAACTACATGATCATGCAGAGCTACGATTTCTACACACTTTTCCAGAACTACGGATGTAACCTTGAGTTTGGTGGAGATGACCAGTGGAGCAACATGCTCGCAGGTACAGAGCTGATCCGTCGTAAACTTGGTAAAGATGCAAGCGCTATGACAATCACACTGCTTCTGAACTCTGAAGGAAAGAAGATGGGTAAAACACAGTCAGGTGCTGTATGGCTTGATCCGAACAAGACATCCCCATTCGATTTCTACCAGTACTGGAGAAACGTTTCTGATGCCGATGTTCTTAAATGTATCAGAATGCTCACCTTCCTTCCTCTCGAGGAAATTGACAAGATGGAAAGCTGGGAGGGCGCACAGCTCAACGAAGCTAAAGAAATCCTGGCATATGAGCTGACAAAGCTTGTTCACGGTGAGGAAGAAGCCACAAAGGCTAAAGAGGCAAGCCATGCACTTTTCGCAGGCGGAGCCAACAATGCAAATATGCCTACAGTTACCGTTACAGCTGAGGACTTCCCGGAGAGCTTGATATCATCTCTGTTCTCGTAAAAGCAGGACTTTGCGATTCAAGAGGAGACGGCCGCAGAAATATCCAGCAGGGCGGTGTTTCAGTTGCAGACGAGAAGGTAACTGATATTTCTACCAAATACACTCTCGACGATTTCAAGGGTGAGGGTCTCATTATCAGACGTGGTAAGAAGAAATTTGCCAAGGTTGTAGCTGAATAGACAGAGCATCCCCGGTAGTTACTACCGGGGATTTTACTTTCAGCCATATTTTATTTTGAAAATTCATTTGCAGGAAATTCATATGGCACAAATTTACTGCTACATGTAACTGTATACCCGTTTCTCCCGAAACAGTTTTTGTTCTGTGCCAACACCCTCTCCACAAATCCAGTATGAACCATCATTTTTATTCTTTAGCATAATATCCCCACACTAAATTAGCATAGTGTACAATAGCCATATGTTGATAGCTGACAGGCCTTGGGTAGCTGTAATCCATAAAACTTCTAAAACAGCTCCCCAATCCAGTCCAAAAACTGGAAAAATTCTGGAAAAAAGTAGCTGAAACCGCTGAAATTTCTAAAACAGCTCCCCTAACCACAGCGAAATAGCCGGAAAAAATCCCCAAAAAAGTAGCTGAAACTGCTGAAATTTCTAAAACAGCTCCCTAACCACAGCGAAACAGCCGGAAAAATCCATAAAAAAGTAGCTGAAACTGCTGAAATTCCTAAAACAGCTCCCCTAACCCAGCGAAACAGAATGGCTTATTATCCATCATTTATATATATTAAACCCTACTTTTTCCTCATCTTCCCTTGACTTCTCATTAATAAGTTAATATAATTTATCTAATTGATACATCAACGCTTTAAAGTGCTGACAAAAGGAGGAATTATCATGAAAAAGAGATCTAAAATTTTAGCTTCACTTGTTCTTGCCGGAACAATGGTTCTTGGACTTGCCGGATGCGGAGATTCCGGTTCAGCAAACGGTGGCACACAGTCAGGTAAGAACTCAGATGCCAAATATCAGGTAGGTATCTGCCAGCTCGTACAGCACGAGGCTCTCGATGCCGCTACAAAGGGCTTTAAGGACGCATTAAAGGACAAGCTCGGAGACGAGGTATCCTTTGACGAGCAGAATGCCGCAGGAGATGCTTCTACATGCTCTACAATCTGCACCACGTTCGTCACAAACGACTATGACCTTATCCTTGGAAATGCTACAGCAGCTCTTCAGGCCGCTTCAGCAGCTACAGACTCTATTCCAATTCTTGGAACATCTATCACAGACTACGCTACAGCTCTTGATATGTCAGACTGGTCAGGCACTACAGGAAAGAATATTTCAGGTACAACAGACCTCGCTCCACTCGATGAGCAGGCTAAATGCATCAAGGAGCTCTTCCCGGATGCAAAGAACATCGGTATCATCTACTGCTCATCTGAGCCAAACAGTATCTACCAGTCAACAACTATTACCAAATACCTTGAGGACGAGGGATACACAGTAAAAGAGTACACATTCTCTGATTCAAATGATGTCGCTGCAGTAACACAGAGCGCATGTGATGCATCTGATGCAATCTACATCCCAACTGACAACACTGCTGCTTCATGTACAGAGGCTATCAACAATGTAGCTTCACAGGCTAAGAAACCTATCTTCGCTGGCGAGGAAGGAATCGCTAAGGGCTGTGGTGTGGCAACACTTTCTATCAGCTACTATGACCTTGGATACACAACAGGTGAGATGGCTTACGATATTCTTGTAAATGGTACAGACATCAAAACTATGGAGGTTAAGAGCGCCCTAAGTTCACTAAGGAGTACCTTCCGGACCGCGCCAAGGAGCTTGGAATTACAGTTCCGGACGGCTATGAGGAAATCTCAGCTGAATAAACAGCTGCACTATGGAGGTATTTAATAAAATGATTCTAATGAATTATTTTGCAACCTTAAATCCGGTTGCATTCACCAATGCCCTTCCGGGCAATATAGCCCAGGGTCTGATATGGGGCATCATGGCACTCGGTGTTTATATCACCTTCAGACTGCTGGACTTCGCAGATCTGACGGTTGATGGCTCATTTGCAACAGGTGGTGCCGTAACCGTTATGATGACGATTAACGGCTACAATATCTGGGTTTCACTGCTTTGCGCATGTATTGCCGGTCTGCTCGCAGGACTCTGCACTGGTCTCTTACATACAAAGCTCGGCATTCCTCCGATTCTGGCAGGAATCCTTACACAGATAGCTCTCTACTCTATCAACTTAAATATCATGCAGCGCCACGCCAACCAGGCACTTAGCGCAGATAAATATAATCTGGTGCTTTCATCACGTAATCTGACACATGCGATAATTGTCGGTGTGATTTTCTCGGTTGTAATTATCGCGGTGCTTTACTGGTATTTCGGAACAGAGCAGGGCTCTGCTATCCGTGCCACAGGCTGCAACCCTGCAATGAGCAAGGCTCAGGGTATCAACATTGACAACATGAAGCTCATCGGTCTTGCGCTTTCAAATGCAATTGTAGCGCTCTCAGGCGGCCTGCTTTCACAGTACTCAGGCTTTTCCGATGTAAACATGGGCCGTGGTGGAATCGTCATCGGTCTTGCCGCAGTTATCATCGGTGAGGTGCTCGGCGATGCAATCCTCGGAAAGCACATGAATTTCATGGGAAAGCTTATCTTTGTCATATTTGGTGGAATTGTTTACTACATTGTAATCGGAATTGTTCTGTGGCTGCAGATGCCAAGTGATGACTTAAAGCTCTTCACTGCAATCATCGTGGCAATTTTCCTTGCAGTGCCTTACCAAGGCAAGAGCAAGGCCTCCTTCAAAAAGGCCGGCAAACGCTCTGCCGCAGCACTTAACGCAAAGGAGGGCAAATAAATGCTAGAGATTAGAAACGTACATAAAACCTTCAATCCGGGCACAATCAATGAAAAGCATGCCCTTAATGGTGTAAACCTAAAGCTTGAGGAGGGCGATTTCGTCACTGTTATCGGTGGAAACGGTGCCGGAAAATCGACCATGCTCAATGCCGTTGCAGGCACATGGCCTGTAGACGATGGTTCAATTCTCATCGATGGAGTGGATGTCACAGGACTTCGAGTTCAAGCGTGCATCATTTCTGGGACGTGTGTTCCAGGATCAATGACAGGAACTACCGCAACCATGCAGATTGATGAAAACCTCGCACTTGCAGCGCGCCGCGGAAAGCGCCGTGGTCTTGGCTGGGGTATCACAAAGGCTGAAAAGGAGCGTTTCCACGAGCTTTTAAAGGAGCTTGACCTGGGACTCGAGGATCGAATGACCTCAAAGGTTGGTCTGCTCGTGGACAGCGTCAGGCTGTTACACTGCTCATGGCTTCACTCCAGAAGCCGAAGGTGCTGCTTTTGGATGAGCACACCGCTGCTCTCGACCCTAAGACAGCCGCAAAGGTGCTCACTCTCACAGACAAAATCATCAAGGAGAACAGCGACAGCCATGATGGTCACACACAACATGCGTGATGCCATCGCTCACGGCAACAGACTCATCATGATGAATAACGGACAGGTTGTCCTTAATATCTCAGGCGAGGAAAAGAAAAACCTCACTGTGGAGGATCTGCTCATGAAGTTTGAGGAGGTTTCCGGCGAGGAATTTGCTTCTGATAAGGCTTTGCTTGGATAGACATATCTATATAATAATAAAAAAATTTGCAGCTCAATACATGAGCTGCAATTTTTTGTTATATACTTTTTATATGAGTTCTCCCACCGGCTTAATCATATCAGCCTTGATAAAGCCCTTTATGATCAGATACTGCTCTATCGTTTTCACACAGTTTTCCACACCGACACGCTCACTGTTTAGTGTCAGGTCGTAGTTCACCGGATTGGTCCAATAGTTTCCGTGTGTATAGTACTTGTAATAATCTGCCCGAACTTATCTGTTCTCTCAATCGTGGCATTTGCCACCTCGGTGTCACACCCATATTGGCTATGGTACGCTCCACACAGAATGCACGCGGTGCCTCAATATATATGCTCACCACATTGGGGCGGTTCTTTAATACATAGTCGGCACATTTTCCTACTATGACGCAGGATTCCTTGTCTGCAAGCTCGTTGATAATCTGGCTCTGATAATCAAAGAGCCTGTCATCTGATTTGAACTTCTCATTTCTTGATATATATCCCTTTGCTCTTGGAAGCCCTCGCAAAAAGCTCGTAAATCCGCCCTCTTCACGCAGCTTCTCATTTACCTCCTGAAACACATTCTCGTCAAGTCCGCTCAGCTGGCTTGCAAGAGTCAGAATACGGTTCTCATAACAGTGTATTCCAAGCTCTTTTGCCAGCTGTGATGCTATTGCTTTTCCGCCTGTTCCAAATCCTCTGGCAAAGGTTACTACAAAATTATCCATTTATCTTTTCCTCCTTCTGAATGTCAACCATATCTAGCCTGCCAGATATCTGCTTAAGAATTCTCTTGTTCTTGGATTCTTAGGATTTGTAAACAGCTCTGACGGTGCTGCATCCTCTGCCACATATCCTGAGTCCATGAAAATAGTTCTTGTAGAAACATCTCTGGCAAATGCCATCTCATGTGTGACGATTATCATCGTAAGTCCTGTCCTCGCGAGGTCCTTCATGACATTTAGCACCTCTCCGACCATCTCAGGGTCAAGCGCCGAGGTCGGCTCATCAAATAAAAGCACCTCCGGGTTCATGCAAAGCGACCTTGCAATGGCAACTCGCTGCTTCTGTCCTCCTGAGAGCTGCGATGGCTTTGCATTGATATAAGGAGCCATGCCGACTGCCTTCAGATGTGTGATTGCCCTGTCAAAGGCCTCCTGCTTTGGCAGATGAAGCACCCTTCTTGTACAAAGCATACAGTTCTGGAGCACTGTCATATTGTTGAACAAATTGAAGGACTGAAACACCATTCCCACCTTTGAACGGTAATCATTGATATCCTTTTGTACATTTCTGACCTCTTTATCGTGATATAAAATCTTTCCTGAGGTCTGTTTCTCAAGCTTGTTGATGCACCTAAGCAGTGTTGATTTTCCCGAGCCTGAGGAGCCCACAATACAGATGACCTCGCCGGAATGCACATCAATATCAATCTTTCTAAGTACCTCATGATCACCAAATGATTTGCTTAAATCCTTAATTGAAATTACTGTCTCACTCATATTGTGCCTCCTATTCATTGTCCATGTACTCAACTGCGAGTGCATAGTCTGTCTTGCCCTGCAGCTTCTTTTCAATCAGCTTGAAGAGCTTATCAAATACAAAGCAAAGTACAAAGTAAATTACTGCGATGACCAGATATGACTCAAAGTACTTGTAGTAGTTTCCACCGACTGTCTTGGCAGCCATGAAAAGCTCCTGCACAGCGATAACATTGAGTACTGATGTCATCTTCAGATTTAAAAGGAATGTATTTGCCATCTCAGGAATGATGTTATTGAATGCCTGCGGCAAAACTACATAAAGCATAGTCTTAAACGGTGACATTCCCATGGCCCATGCGCCCTCGCGCTGTCCCATATCTATTGAACCGATTCCTGCTCTGACTGTCTCTCCCATGTAGGCACCTGTATTTAATACAGTTACGAGAATACCTGCAAATACAGGTGTCGGTTTTCATAGCCCATCTGGCGTATTCCATAGTACACGATCATTGCCTGAACTATCATTGGTGTGTCCCTGAATACTTCAACATAAACTGTAAATATCACCTTTACTATACGGATAAGGACCTTTTTTACGATGTTGTCGCCATCGTTAAGCTTTACATCATTTACAATGCCTACGATATATCCCAGTACAAAGCCAAGCAATGTACCAACTACCGATATGTACAGCGTAAGCCAGGTTCCTTTGATAAACATGCTTGAGTACTTTTGCGCCAGAAATATCATCCATTCAAATGAATTACTTGGATTACTTATCATCATACTGCTACCTCACTTTTATCTCTCTAATCCCCAGCTTACGCCGGTTTATCAGACTATTGTGGGATGATGCGATATAACATCATCCCACAGTCTTTCATCTTTTCGTGAATCAGATAAATCTCTAACAACTAGTTGGCTGCCGGTTGCTGTGTCAGAACGATCCATCAGCTCGTCCATCTTTTCCTTATCATTCCAGCCGATCGCATTCATGGCATCCTGGATTTTATCTCTGAGTGCTGTATTATCCTTTCTTGTTGCGATACATACGTTAACCATCTCATCATCTCCTGTAAATCCATCATTCTCATCCAGCTCGATAATCTGTAAATCATCATTTGTAAGTGCTGCTGACTCTGCTGTCGGAACATCGATTACACATACATCTGCGCTGCCGTTTGATATTGCGAGGAAGCACTCTGATGTAGTCTCAAAGTTTCCTGACTGCTCAGCACCCTTTATCTGGTCTAAAAGTGGAATCCAGCCTGTTCCAAGCTGTGTCGTTACTTTGCAGCCTGTATCTGCGAGATCTGAAAGACCCTTTACATTTGAATACTTGCCGCCCTTTTTAACAACGATACAGTTGTTTCTATAGTAATAAGGCTCTGTGAATGCGTATGACGCTTCTCTTTCCTTTGTCTTGCCCATACCGGCGATGATACAGTCATAATCTCCTGCATCGAGGGAGATACCGATTGATGACCACTCAACCTTATGTACCTCAAGGTCCATTCCCATCTGGTCTGCAAGCTTCTGTGCCACTGCTACATCATAGCCGTATGCATAGTAATCAGAGCCTGCTATCTTGACTGCCTTGCTGCCGTCAGGTGTGGTATCTGTATCCTGCGTCCAGTTGAATGGAGCATATGCACATTCCATACCGACCTTTAAAACCTTCTTTGATGAGCTGTCTGCCGCTGAGCTATCTGAGGCAGCTCCTCCTGATGACGAACCACATCCAAACAATGTTGTCACTGCCATTACACCTGTCAATATCAATGCTGCAAATCTCTTACTTCTCTTCATCATAAGCTTTTCCTCCTTGATTATTGAAATACGAAAAGGCGCCGGAGTTTTTCTCCAGCGCCTTTGCTTAGTTCGTATAATAAACTTAATGAAGCAGCTTTGCAATGTTAATTTTGCACAATTTGTTTGTGCATTTTTTACAGTAACTAATTAAACATAAGCCTTTTTACAAGAATACAATTAACTACATCCAGATATTCCATCGAATCATCAAGGCTGATTTCCAGTATTTCTTCTATCTTTTTCAGACGGTATTGCAGAGAATTGCGATGAACGTACATCATCTGTGCCGTTTTTTGGACATTAAAACCACACATATAATAATTGAGCAGCGTATCTATGAGAAACGAGCCGTTTGCATTGTCATACATCTCAAGCCGCTTTAGCTTCTCGTTGCAATAATCCATGATTTCCTGTTGATTGCCACTGTTGAACATATACTTGTATATGCCCATGGAGCTGGCACTGATCACCTTCTTGTTGGTCGGATTGGGTAAAATATCCTTTTTGGGGATGAGGTTTTTCGCCTCCTGATAGCTCTTGCCAAAATCCGCAGGCTTCCTGTATGCAGCACCGAGTATGCATGTGCTGTGAATGAGCCCTGCGAATGGTGCACGACTGTCTAAGTCCCCAAGTATCCTTTCAATCTGATGCTCTGTCTCCATATCCTTTGTCTCCTCAAAAAGAAGCACAAATTTGTTTAAAAACCTCATATACATAGGCTTTTTCTTCATATGGATAACCTCGCGGTTCAGGCAGTCGGTATAGTATGTATATGTGTGCTCGTCCTGCTCCAGATTCACTCCGTATTTGCGGTCTATCACGATGATTCCCACTCTGTACGGCCGGTCAAACGTCAGCCCAAACTGTGCGGAAATCTTCTCGATATACTTATCATTGACCTCATATCCAAAAAGCAGGTTGTACAGGTAGTCCCCGGTCCTTTTATTATCCACACTGGTCTCTAAAAGCAGCTCTCCGATGCTCTGCGCAATATCTACAAAGTAGCTCCCTCCCACCGGATATAAAACAACGGCAGCTTGAGTTCATCAGCCTTGTCCTTCATCCTCTGTGGTGTCTCTTCCTGTCCTCCACAACAGAAATCGCAAAGCCCGATATTCCCAGCTCATTCAGCTCAACCATGGCATCATATGCCTCGTCCATGGAAAATCTCTTGTAATCTACCACAAGCAGCGCAAAATTGCCCGGATTCATATGATCTTTATATGGCTTTGTCTGCACCAGATACGTCCATGACACAATCCGGTCAAGCCCTGCTGCTCCCGCCACAAGCTCCATTCCATCCATTTGTAAATTGTTAACATCCCTGCATGAAATCATCTGCGTCTCCCTGATATCATTAGGCTTCGGTAATTATCCCAAACCGCGTCACATTACTTATATCCACAGCCGCTTCGCCCCGGCATATCCTCTCCGTGCACATACGTGGCATTGAACTCCATATTTATCTCACGAAGCTCCTTCTTTCCGTCAATATAGTCCTGATACATCTCGGCAAGCCCCGACATGCAGCCATCGCAGGTAGCCTCGATATTGCCAAGCGACTCAGCCACAATTGCCTCGCGTTCCTCTTTTGTTGTCTCACTGATTAAATTTCCCATTTTGTATGTTTCCTTTCCGGCTATTCACATATTAAAAGCCCAAATTCTCATCCACAAGAATAATCTGGAAACGTCCCTTCACCCTTGAGAAGCGTGTGGTCAGAATCTGACAACAGATACATTCCGGGCTCTTGCAGTCAAAGCAGGTGCCGTTCTTGGAGCATGGTGTGTCGATGCCAAAGCGCTGTGCGTTGATAGGTGCTGCCTCATTTCTCGCACGGCTCATAGCGTCTGCCTCAGTCTTTACGACCTTATTCATGCCCACTATAAGAAGCACATGCTTCGGTCCGTAAGCATATGCTGCTACACGGTTTGCATTTCCGTCAATATTGATGAACACTCCATCTTCACTCATCGCATTGACACTTCCAAGGAAATAATCCGATGTAAATGCCTTTAACGCTATCTCCTGCTTCTCCTCCTGCGTAGACACCTTGTCCCTGTCATAAAACTGATATTCTCCGTTTGAGAGCGCCTCATACAGACCACATTCCTTCACCGATGTGGCACCGCCCATATTGATTGAGCTGCCCTTTGGAATCAGCTCCAGTGCCTTCTTAACAGCCTCTTCCTTTGTCTCGACATAATATGCCTCCATGTTGCGCGACTCAAGCGCTGCTACAAGGCGCTTTCCCAGTAATTCGTTTCTCATTTTTCTTACGTCCATAGTGTAAACCTCATTTCATGCTTATTGCCAATTCCCATTTGTGCAATCAGCTTTATTAATTGTTGTTATTATACTACTTCACAGGGGGTGTCTGCAATTTATTCGGGAATAAATAAGCTTATTATAAATTTTTCAGGAAAAATTTAGGCTGCTATGCAGATAGATATTTTTCCTGTCTTCCCCGCACATTTTATGTTATAATCATCTGACGGAGGTACATCATGAAAATAACTACTCTATGCTACATAGAACACGATGGACAATATCTCATGCTTCATCGTATTAAGAAAGAAAATGATATAAATGAAGGAAAATGGATTGGTGTTGGCGGTCACGCCGAGAATGGTGAATCACCCGAAGAATGCTTGCTCCGCGAAGTCAAAGAGGAAACAGGGCTCACACTCACATCATACCGTTTCCGCGCACTCATAACTTTATAAGTGATAAACAGGAGCCTGAATTGATGTGTCTTTTCACCGCTGATGAATTTTCCGGCAAGCTTATAACATGCAACGAAGGTGACCTCAAATGGGTGGATAAAACTATCGTGCCCACACTTCCTACCTGGGAAGGCGACGCTATCTTCTTAAAGCTCCTGCTTGAAAATGAAGAAAATTTCTTCACACTTAAGCTTGTATATGAAGGTGAATCACTGGTTGATCAGAAGCTTGAGATTTATTAGTATTATCCTGCCACAAGGCTATTTACAAGCGTCTGCATATCTGCCTCCCAGTTTCTTTCCCTGCTATAATAAACACAACCATATATTTCCGGGTATTTGAGATTCACGCTGGAGCAGAGAATTACAGGTATTGTGATTTTGTTCTTAATCACTCTGTCAATCAGAATATCCCCTGATTGTTCCTCTCTGCCGCCCGGCTCGCCAGGATAATACATATCAGTAATTATCAGATCATACGGATTATTACTATCCATTGAGTTTTTAATCTGTTTCCACCCATCCGCGAGATTATTGGACCATTCGATATCTTTAATCCCACATTCTGACAGGGCTTTGCATATATCATTGTGTTTAAATGTATCATCTTCGATATTCAGTACTCTCATGTGAATCCTCCTGACTTTATCTGTTTAAGTATTCATTCCATCTTGCATTCGTCTCCTCAAGCTCATGCTTTTGCATTATGCGATTGCGGTCGCTGAGTATCGCAAGCATTTCATCAGCGATTTCTTCCATGGGAAGCTTTTTATAGTGTGACAGATATCCTATCATCCTTTGAGCTGTCCAGTCGGTATTTAGGTTTTTCGTTATCTCATCGCAAAACGGCTCCGGATACCCGCGCCTAATCAATATATCATATAGCTCCATGCTCTTTGCTGTCCTGGGTTTCATATAGTGCCTCTCCAATCTTCTCAATCAATGTCACATCCGCCGGCAGCTACTTTACATCTGCGTCTACAAATATCTGCATTCTTATATCCAGTTAAAATCGCCACCTGTCACAGCAAGCGATAACAGCTTATCCATCTTCTCTACCTCTTCAACGCCTCTAACCATCTGAATAAGCTTCGCAGATTCTACAACTTTTGGCATCTCCTCATCAGGTCCTATCTCCATATCTGCCTCTTCTCCACAGTATGGACATACCAATGTTGGTGCAATTTTTAAATCCAGAAACCTGCTTCCACACTCCTTACACTCATAATAACCGCACTGCTCTGTGCCATCCGGTACATAATACATATATAATTTCCTGCCTTTCATTTCCTTTAGTGTTATTTCCATGTCTTCCATACATCCGGCCGGTACCCGATTGTTGACTGCCTGCCGTTTCTGACCACCGGTGTCTTAATCACCTGCGGATTTTCAAGCACTTTATCCAGCTTGTCCTCATCTGCTATGTACTTTATAAATGCCAGCAAATCCTTATCTTTGCCATCCCAGTTAATCATATTGTCAAGACCGCCATTCACCTGTGCGACAGAATTAAATTCTCCCTTGCTCATGCCTTTTTCTTTCATATCAATAAACTGAAACTTGATCCCACGCTCCTTGAAAAATAACATCATTATGATATTCAATAAATTCTTTTTCTGGTAAAAACTTATCTGGCAATACTATTTCTTTACCATTATAGTAATTAAACCATTGCTTGGATTTAGGTTTCCTCCCTTAATGCACCCTTGAAAAATAATCCATCAATATTCCTTTGATATGATTATATCTTCTCGCATATGAGTTTTCCACCCGGATAATTTCCATGTTGTGTGCCTTGCATATCGCATTTTCTTTCTGTCCCGCTCTTTCACCACCGCATCCTCAAAGTGTTCTTTGCCATCTAATTCTATGGCAAGTATTGGCAATTCGCTTCTGCCTTGTTTTTCGTATACAACAAAATCAAAACGTCCCATGTAAAACAAATCATCATAGGTTATGTTATCTCTGAATACCTGTGATATGGCAACCTCCTTGTGTATTACATATTTACTCTGCGAAAGCCAGATATTTTCAAGAGCATGGGTTAAATTTTCAAGAAACGCATTTTCTGTAGCCGTCGAGAACGGCTGTATTCCCAGTGCTCGTGAGCTTATATGCTTTTCAGTAATTTTGAGTGGCCATTGGTCTTTACATACTGCGCCAGCTCATACAAATCATCATCAGCTTGTCCCGCATGCAGTCTTTCCAGTTCTTTTCCGTTTGTGAGAAGTACCAGCTTCTCCTTTGCTCTGGATGTCGCAACATTTATGAGCTCCTTATTATTTTTAAGCCAGTTATATGTACCTGAGCTTGTCCTTTCAGAAATTGCTGTAGAAAACAGTACTACATCCTTCTCATCGCCCTGAAATGCATGAACCGTTCCACAGACAAGATTGCTCAGTTTATTCTGCTTTATTGCATTTTCAATCAATTGCTTTTGATTGACAAACGGCGTAATCACGGCAATGCTTTTATCTTTATTTAAAAGCGCATATTCCACCACTTCCTCAACCTCAGCCGGAGAAGTATTTTTTATCTGTGTGTTATCGCTTTTCACATCCATATAAACGAGCGGTTCAGGCTCCTTACTCTTTGACTGTATCTTGAGCTTTGAGTTATAGTATTTTTTATTGTTAAAACCTATTATTTCTTTATTGCATCTATAGTGATTTCTCAGAAGCACCTCATCACTTACTGCATCACAGGCAAGATATGTTTTATAGATTGAATTTTCCCTATAATCGTACTCATCTGATACATGATACCTGCGACGAAGCTTTTTGTTTGTCAGTTCTCCAAGCAGGATAACCGGATTTAGCTGTTGCGGATCTCCCACCAGCATCAGTTTTCTCCTCTGATTATAGGCACAAGTGAGATTGCCACATTACACTGACTTGCCTCATCCATAATTGTCATATCAAATAAAGGCTCAGGCTCACCTATTTTATGCGCAGAAATGCATGTCGTTATGATTATAGGAAAAACTCGCTGAAGCTTTCTTACATTTTCAGATTTACGCATATATTTGTTAAACTCATTCACCAGCTTCTCTGGTGTCTCATCAGAATCCAGTATCTGTCTAAGCTCTTGGAATTTAGGTTCCTCGAGTGCCTTTATATACCGCGCAGACGTGTAAAACAGATACTGATAAAATTCATCCTCATTTCTATCCAGAAGCTGCATAGCATCAGTATCCGATATCTCACCGATAGCAGCTATCCTTTTATCAAGCTTCTGCATCTGATAGCCTTGCAGATCTGTCTGAAACGGCAAAAGTTTCATAGTATTTTTCATATGCTCCTGATATTTCATCAGGTGTGTAAGTGTCTCTTTTCTCTCCTTTAAATCCAGAATTTCCTCATATTCCTTTAGACGCGCAGACAAACGCTTTGCCCTGTCTATACGATCATCCTTCCGCTTATCAAGTGTAGAGGCAAAATCTGCAATGACTGCACCTGTGTACGCAGCTCATTAATATATTTAATTGCCTCCATTAGTTTTCTGTATTCCCCAGACGAAGCACCGAAATGGGATTGTCTTCCCGCGATACTTCATGGATGAGAGCTTTTCAAAACATTATCTATCGGGACATTATTATATGATGCAAACAGCACTGTGACATTGTTAAAAATGCTGTTACTATCGTGTTTATTATAGTATTTGTTTTGCCAGTGCCGGGTGGTCCCTGAATATATGCAAGAGGATATTTCATAGCATTGTTTATCGCAAGCAACTGATCCAGATTTATATTTTTATTAATCAGAGCAATCGGATATGCTTTTGTCCTCCTTGGTCTCTCAAGAAGCTCTCCAAAAAAAGCCTTTATTGGATATGTCACATTATCAGCCTCAAACATATCCATAATTGCCTTATACTCTTCGTGCAGATTGAGAACCACGTCCATGCCAAGTCCAATAACATACGGCATATCATCTACTATGGATTTGTTGCCACCATGCTCTGTTATTGCATCCTTTATTTTTTCCAGATTTTTCTCAAAATCCTCCAAAAGCTCATATTCATCGGCATCTAAAAATTTCCTTGCATTTTCTTGTTTTCCATCTATAGAAAACTGCGTACACACCGTAATCTCCTCATCCGGTTTAAAAATATGATTTTTTACATCAAGATTTAGATTTCTATATGCAAGAACATAGAGTCCTTTATTAGTGTTTATACTCAGGACATTTATTGCCAGCCTCTTAACTTTTAATGATCCGCTTTTTCTTTTTTCCCGCGATGAAAAATACTGAAATTGAGCAACCACTTCCCTGAACTGCTGGTCTGTAAGCTGATACATACCACAGTTAATCCTATCTCTGTCAATGTAATGAATCAAATCGTAATCTGTGATATACGGAGTCGTATCAAGCTTATTACATATCTCAAGATAATTTAGTATTTTTAAATTTGCTGAGCTGTCAAATATATTTTTGTAACGCTCTGGATGCATCTCAATATCTTCAACAAGTATCTTGTTTTCAGGGCAGTATGTCCCCTCTATTATCTCAGTAGACAATATTGAATCGATAAATATCCTGTCATATTCTCCAATCGTAAGCTGTCCCAGATGAAGTCCATCAACCTTCATAGTTCGGCTTCTCGGATCAATGTCTCTTATCCCTATCCAATATTTCGTCACCGATCTGCCTTGTTTCGATATTCTATTTTCAGCCATTTACCCTCATGTATGGCTCTGAAAATATCCCTGCAAATTTGGTTCATACTGCCTCCCACAGCTCATTCCATCCGGCATAGCAAAACTTCTTATACATGTCAAGATATGTCTAACAAATTTTTTTGCCATTTTTTTCGATGGCAGAAAATCAGTACCTTTCTACTCTAATATTTCATCTAACAATTCAACATACTCTTGATTTAAAGAAACCACCATTAGCCTATACCACGTTTCTCTTGAGTACTTACCACCTTCGATACACCAAATTTTATAGTGCAATTCATTAGACGAAGTATACGTATCTATCGGCATGTCTTCGTTACAATCAGAGTATTTATTTAGGTATGTATCAATATGTGTAAATATATCTTCATCTGGATAATACATTCCATGCAAAAATGTGGTAATGCAGTACTTTCCCTTTGACTCTCGATTCCTGTATGGTAATGTTTCTAATTCTATGTGCCAGAAAGATTTATTCTCTTTTTCGTCAAATTTCTGTTTTACAACCATCAACAACTTATCCATTGTTTTGCCATTAAAATGGACTGAGATTGTCTTTGATGTTTTTAACAATGTATCCTTAAAGTGGAACTGCGGACCTCTATACTTTTCAAAATTCAATGTCGAATAGGATATTGCCTGTTCTTCTGGTAATGCTAAACGATCATCTAACCGTAAAAGAATATTTCCCACTTCCCTTTGTTCTGAAATTACTCTTGCAAATCCTGGCATCACATCACCAAATGAAACTGGGATTATGTTTGTCAAGATATTATACAAATATGCTTTATTTTCAAATACAAAATAATCATTGTGAAATACCACACCATTTACAACAGATAATCCATACTGTTTTTTTTTATGTGTTAATTGTTCTCCCTTTACAATCTCCTCAATATTTAAGCGATTAAATCCGAAGTCATCCAATATATAGCCAGTCATAACAAGTGCATATAAATCACTTAAATCCTTAACACATTCACTACTTTTTCCCTGTGCGATTGGAATTATAAATGTATAAGCATAATAATGAACCCAATTATTTATATCATGTTCTAACATATACTGAAGCATATCAACGCAACTAATTCCTGACAGATTAAATAAATCAATTGCTTTATCAACTAACAGCTCTAAATACTTAGGAATTTCAAATTGCTTTTTTCTGGCTTGAGATAGATAATTCAAATATTGTTTTCTAATCGAAAAAATCAAATATTCTAATGATTTGAACTCATCCGTTTCTGTAACATCAAGAAAAAAATCAGTTATTTTGTTTTGTATTAAATCTTCCAGATTGGTTCCTCCTCAAATTTATTTATTCAAAATTTTCAATGCATTCTTTACAATCTTTCCACCATTCTTAATAAAGAATTTCGCTCCTATACCTATACCTAGAGCCGCAACCGCCGCTGCAGGAGTTCCATATTTATTTAAGCAGCCGTCACACAGTCCTAATTTTTCTCCTCCTGTCAGCGACTTTCCGCATGCCCAACACTTTTTATTTTCACGCATCTTTTATATCCTCTATGGAAACAACAATCATTTCCCTATCTTGCAACAAACTTCCCGTCTTAATAGTTTCCTTTATATTGCTTCTGAAGTTAAGCCAATAATCTTGAGTTTGCTCAGAATAAGTTGAATTATTCTGCATTAGGATAGCTGTAGACTGATTTTTCTTATTTATCGGTCTATCCGCAAAATCCGATAGCATCATTTGGTAGCTACTAAGTACTTCATTTGCTGTTTCGTAATCTCCAAGATAATCAAGCACATGCATTTGGACTCCAACATACTTTGTAGTAAGCTGTAAATCCTGTGCCACATATCCCATATAATTCTTAATTTGACTTGAATTTCTTAAAATTGGAAAACGTGTTAGCTTTGCCAAATGTTCAGAACTTGTTTTCAGATCTAACCTAGATGCATTTATCACATCGTTTAATTCTTTAGATGCCTCTATCATATAATGCTTACGCTCATCTATCGTTTTCGCATTTTGTGCTCTAAGAATAAGATCACGAGCATTTAAAAAAGGCTTAATAATGTTATTGTTTCGTTCCATTTCAATTAGATAGCTTTGAGTTTCTGCTATTTCATCTAATTTTGCAGCTATTTGTCTCATTTGAACTTGGCTTGTTATACTTCTGGACATTTCCAAGGTATCTGGAGTATTCAAAACCCTCTTTAACGTCACATCTTTAATTCTCGTACCATTTTCATCAAGAACCACAGCTCTAACATTATCTTCGACCTGTCTTGACTCTCCCAATGTGTAAATACCTTTTTTAAGTTTATCTTTTACATCATTTGGAAGGCTGTCAAAATCTGGAATGTATCCATACTTCCCACTCAGCAAAACATCAACACCATGTACAAGTTCCCCTAAAATTTGTACATCTGCTGCAGGTATTTTTTTTTTTTTTTTACGCATCACTTGATTGCTCAGTTCTGCTGAAAGTTGCTCAATATATATTCCAAAAAAATCACTCATGCATGCGATATCAGTACCATGCTTATCTTCATCTGTCACTAGAATTTCCAGTGGTTTCTGAATATTTAACGCTGTATTTTCTTTAGCACCATCCTCCATGCGTAGCATTCCACCTTTCCGTTATCTTTACACAGTCTACTATTTACTGACATATATTATTTTCGCTCCACATACCTCAACTCTATATCATACCCCAGCGCTTCCATCATCTTAACAAAGGTCTGATTCACCACACCATCCTGCTTCTTGATCACACGATTCACATAAGCCTTCGTGGTTTCTATCTCCTCTGCCAGATTTACCTGTGTCTTACCTTGCTCTATGCACTTTGTTTTTACGTCTAATTCAATATTGTTCTTAACCATATCTGATACCTCAAACGGAAACCAAAAGTTATCTTTTCCGTATAATTTATAGTACACCAAATCTCGTAAATTTTCAATCCTGCCCACATAAGAAAAACCGGTCAGCCTCATCATCCAACCGGCTTTACTGCTGTTGGCTTTGGCTTTCTTCCTGCCATAACCTCCTTTCCAAATTTTCTGTATAATAAAAGGACCTGCGAAAAGGTCCTCTAAAAATTTTTATGTAAGTTTGCTGCTTAATTCAGCCAATTTCTGTTTTATGCTTATATTGTATTTCGTCGCCAAATCCTTAATCCATTGTCTCTCTTCTTCACGATAAGGTTCCTTAAAAACCTTTTAATGAATTTTGAAATTTGACTCCTGAACGACCAATTTAGTTGTGATTGGTTATTCACCAGTTCAAAATCTTCCACAGTTTGCTCTGCATCAACAATACCCATTAAGTATCTCAAAATAAGCACATCTGCAAAAGTAAAAGGCATTATATCATAATCTAATTGAAGTAATGACATATATGGTCCACCTTGCTTTGTATCATCTGTGACCAATGAATATGCGCCTATAGTTTGTGCCAAAGAAATCGCATACACTTCTCCTAGATCACCCGCATTATATAATATTCGGTTTTCCCGCACATTATTTTCAAACATCTTATAAACCGCTAAATCCTTAAGCTTTTGATCCGTAAAAAGTTCTATTTTACCAGCGTTAATATCCGAATCTACTTTTGTAAGGATGTCCTGCCCATGATGTTCAAGTTCCATCGAACGAATCTGCTCATAGATAAAAACACCTTCATCAAATAGATCAAATAAAATTCCTTGAAGTTCGGCTCTATATAGATGAATGATTACATTTGTATCTAATGAGGCTCTCAATCTTCCAAACCTCCTATCAAATCATTCAAATCATCCTCTTCATGTTTCTTTTCAATCAATCTATCGCTAATATCGTCCATGCTTAATTGATAGCATTCTAACACTTTTTCAAGCGTCTCAACCGGAATAGCATCATGATTATAATTGTAAATTACATAATCAATGTACTCAAAAGGAATATCTATCTCTTCGCTTGCCTGGTTAAGTCTCGCATTTCCGCCCGCACTTTTCAACAAATTACCAACTCTAGTTTTATTACGTTGGCAATCCAATAGGGCCTTTTGATTACCAGTAATTTTTCCAAGGCTATCAAGACGATTCAATGCCATGTCAAAACTGACATTAAATTCAGACATAATTTTTGCGATATCTATCGCAGTCAATCCGTTTTTCTCAATATCAGACAATTCTAAATCAAAGAAACGATCCACTTCATCATCTGGCATTAAAAGACATGCCGCAAAATAATTTGCTTCCTGCTCTCGCTCATCGGTACTTCTATCTGCAATAGTAATACTATCATCAATAAATGATGAATCAGCTTCCATATGAAGGACTGCATGTCCAAGTTCATGTGCCAATGTAAAAATTTCTCTCGACAAACGAATACTAGAATTTGTGAAAATAACAATATCCTGATCTTTTTTTATAGTAAATCCAAGATCAGCGTTTTCCCCGAGTGGATATCGTATAAGCTTATATCCTAATCGAGCACATTCCTTAAATAAATCTATAATGCCGTATCGACTAACCTTACATTTTTCGCGTACAACGGCTGCAGTTCTTCGAATATCCTTTCTTCTGCTTTCCTGCATAACATACTCCTCCTTTATCTAATATTATTATTTTGAAGCTTGTTATACATATGCTTATTGGCATAAAAAAGATCCAGCATATCGAAGATCTTCTCTGAGGAAGACTCTGTACCACCAGTGCGATAAGCTACAACCGGTGTTTCATCTAGTACTCTAGTGATGTCGCCAACTGTCACATCTAAAATCTCTGCAACTTTAGAAAGGATATCTAATGTAATACTATTAGTTCCGCTTTCAACACGTGCATACTTTTGTCTACTCACACCGATTTGGTCAGCAACCTGTTCCTGTGTTAAATTTTTAGCTATTCTCAAAGCCTTAATACGGCTTCCTAATAATTCATTCATGATTATCCCTCCCTTTGTGCATTAATCATAACATATAAATAGCAAAAGTCAAGATGTGATGTTACAAAATTATAACATTATATATTAGAATGTCGCATTTTCATTCCTTGTATTTGAGATCCCCCCTACTCCATTTCGCGATTTTGCACGCGTGCCCCCCTCGTTCCCCAGGAGCCTATCCTGTAGAGATTTCCACACCCCTACCGTCTTGCATTTGTAGGTTCAAATTCTCCTAAATGTGTTCCACATGTCGCCCGACTTCAAGAGAATGACCGTAGGGCGAGGTAAAGGAAAACGAACGTCCGCATAACAAAAGTCTTTTTCTATGATTGACGGATGCATGGTTTTTTAGTCACCTTTCCATGCTCTTTGCTGTCCTGGATTTAATACATCGCCTCTCTAATGTTCTCAATCAATGTCACATCCGCCGGTAGCCACTTTACGTCCGCCAGATGCTCCCTTGTAAGCCACTTTGCATCCTCCGCTTCCTTTAGTATAAGCTCACCTCGAATGACCTCACACCAGAAGCAATCCATTGAGAGATGGAAATTAGGATAATCGTATTCTATCGTATCTATCAATTCTCCGACAGCAATTTCTGTGTCCAGTTCCTCCATTATCTCCCGCTTTAGCGCCTGCTGCGGTGTCTCACCAGACTCAATCTTGCCGCCTGGAAACTCCCAGCCGCCCTTGAACTCTCCGTAGCCTCTCTGGGTTGCAAAGATAACCGGTTTATTTTCATTATTGACTGCTCTTATGACGGCAGCCACTACGCGTATTGTTTTCATATTGCCTTAAGCTCCTGTGTATTAATTTGTATGCTTTGTTGTAAATTGCTCTGCAGATATCGAAGCAGGTCCTCTCTTACAGGGTGATGCATCTTCATCTCAAACTTGGTGATATCACGCTCTTTACCATTGTTATCACGCTTTCTGGCAGCGCACATCAACTATATCAAACTCTCCCATATAGTAAAATTTGACTCCGCATCACTCTTTTCACAAGCAGATGCTTTCTTTTAGTGTTCACCACATCTGACACATATGAACTGTCCACACCTCTGCCAATCTGCGAATCCCATCTGAAAATCATATTGTCCTCAAATGCATCCGCGTAATCCGCTTTCCATCTACATAGTTTTTCTGCTCGTCTGTGCTTTCCTCTTTATGATATGTGACAAAGATAAATACATCATCATCTATGCGCTTCATTCCGTACATGGTAGAGGAAAGATCCCTACCACAATTCATCAACAGACTAACATCACGCCTGGAGTATTTCTCATACAATACAAACGGACTCTCATTTTGAGTGCGGTCTGATATTTATCATGGTATCTTTTGAGTCCTACCTCTATTATGTCATCTATCTGCTTTTTGAACTCTTCATTTTGAAGCCTTGTGGTAAAGTTATTCATCCTGCGGAAAATATTATTGTTATCCTCCTTTAGAATATCTATTCTGCAAAATCTCTTGTACTCATCATACTTGCTGACAAACTTTCCCTGCAACACATCAGCCGCATTGTCAAGAGACTGCACATTTACCTCGTAATCGTATCTTTGTGTGAAAACATCTCTTATCTCTTTCATTGAAAGAGACGGTTTCTTCATAAGCTGCCTTAAAATCTCCAATTCAAACGGTCTCGTACCACTTAGATAGTTTTAGACAAATACTCAAGGGTTATTTTTCCTGCTCATTTAATCTGCCGGTATAAAGCTCCTTCTCAACCGCTTCAAGAAATGCCTGATAGGTCTTGTACTCTTTTATTATTACAAGCGGGTCTACCTCTCCATTTTCATAAAAATCCAATAGGTACGGCACTCTTCCAAGCCTGTTTTTCAAAGAAACATAGCTCTCTCTTATAATGGATTTCATACCCTTTATTTTGTCTATCGACGCAAAAATCCTGTCCTTTGCAATCTCATCAAAATGCACTGTCGAAGCGCCGGGAATCGTATTATTTCCGCTGATAACATACTTTCTGATTGTATCTGCATTGTAAGAGCGGTCACCCGACAATGCGACCGGTATCATAAAATTGTTGTTATAGTTGCCAATAAAATCAAGTATCACAACATATTCCTTGCCATTTGCCTTTCTAAGTCCACGTCCAAGCTGCTGTATAAATACAATTGGTGACTCCGTCGGTCTGAGCATGATGACCTGGTTTACCTCCACGATATCAACACCCTCATTTAAAATCTCTACAGAAAAATATAATCCAGTGGCTGAATTTTTCCTTCCGTGTCAAATATCTGCTTGGCATTAGATTGGTTCGCGGTATCTAACATATTTTCATCCATCGCAAGCCGCTCAAAGGCTCTCTGCCTCTCCTCCCTTCTCCATTTAATGCAATTGTACGGAAAAATCTGCCTGTCTCAGGATTAATCGTCTGATTAAACTTATTCGATAATTCGACTGATTCGTCTATCCTGCTGCAAAAAATCAGCCCCTTCACCCTGTCGCCGCTATGTCCAAAATAATTGGCCTGCTCGATGATATGCTTTACCCTCTCATCACCAACAAGCTGGTTGAACGATGATTCTGTAAGCTTTTACTCTTTATCTCCTTGTCACCAAGCAGTGAAACATCTGTTATTCCAAAGTAGTGGAATGGGCACAGCATGTTTTCCTCCATAGCCTGCTGCAAACGAATCTCATATGCAATCTGATAATTAAAAATCTGGTAAATGTTTTTTCCGTCAATATCATCATCGCGCTTATCGGGAGTCGCTGTCATTCCAAGCCACAGCTTTGGTGTGAAATAGTTCATCACCTTTTGGTATGTGTTGGCCGAGCTGTGGTGCGCCTCGTCCAAAATTATGCAATCAAAGTCATCCGGTGCATATTTTCTCAAGTGCTCATCACGATTTAAGGTCTGTACCGTCGCAAAACATAATCCCTGTCATAGTCACTGTACCCTGCACCGACAAGTCCCATAGAAACTGATTTATCAAAAATCTTTTCGTATGATTTTTTTGTCTGTCTTGCAAGCTGACCCCTGTGTACGAGAAACAGTACTCGTTTAAAGCCCAGCTCACGCATGGCAAACGCAGATGCATATGTTTTTCCGGTACCCCCTCGTGTCAAGGGTGTGATGGGGGAATTTTTATTTTTTCTGATAGGGTTTATTCAGTTATTTGCTTATTATGATTGCTCTCAAATAATTGTTCTAATATTTCTAGTATCTCCACATTTTCTTCGTACAGAACTGTTCCATCTCCATCCATCGAATAGTGAATATCACAAATAACATCACGGATGGTACAATTTTGGTAACAATCACAATCCAACGCTATATATCTATCACTAATAACTGCGGCTATGTCATTACCCCATATGAACATTATCAAATAAATAATGGACAAAATCTATAGAAAAATTTCTGTCATCATCAATCGTATTCATTTGAAAAGTATGAGAGCCTGAATTGAGTTCGTTTCTATAATAGTGTAGCTTTGTTTTAACATCTGACGTTATTACTCCTATCCTTTCCAATTCGTCGATACGCTCTCCCAATTGTTTACTTGTTAATTTGTATTCATCATATTGTTTTGCAAAATTGTTTTCAAATACTCTTCCAAAAGACTCTCAATTCATTTTCTGACATACTATCCGTTTCAGCATTATTAAACTTAGAAATATTTAAATATTCTTTATCAAATCCTGTCAAAAATTCTTCTTTAGCATCCATATCAAATATTCCATTTGAATTTCCATCCATATGTGCCAGCTTATAGAAATTAAAATGTTCAAAATATCTATCGCTTAGCATCTTGGAGAACATAAAATGATGCGATAAAATAAATGTTTGTTCTACCTCATCAGAAACATTAATCAAACTATTTATTATAATCTTCATTCTATTATCATCAAAACTTGTAACAGGATCATCAAGCACTAGAATAATTTTCTCCTTTTCATCTCGAGGCATACATTCCAACTTAGCCATAAAGACCGCTAACGCAAGTGCTCTTTTATCTGATTCGCTAAATACAGCTCCTGTCATACCACTTTCAGAAATTAATACATTATTGAACGATATATTAACTCCAAATATTTTCTTGTATCCTTTGTTACTAAAATCTCCTCTTTCTATTTTGAATTTATGTCCACCATATCGTTTAAATATAGTATCAATTACATCAAAATAATTATCTAAATACTCTTTTTGATTTTCCTCCAACGCCTTTGATTTTTCTTTAACTTTGCAATTCTTTTCTTCAATCAAATTGAATTGTAGTTTCCATTGTTCGCAATCATCATTTTCTTTTAATCTTGTGATTTTCTCTTCAACTACACGTAATTGATTCATATATTTATCATTTTCTTCTTCATACGAACTACTATTAATATCATTTTTTACCTGAAAAATAACTTCATTAATGTTATTTACTATTTTACTTATATCTTCTATTTTTTTATCATAATTCTTCTTAATCTTTTCTATAATATCTACATCCAGTTCAACTTTGACATTGCACAACACACTCTTACTTTTCAAAAGCGATTTAACTTTATCCCTAAAATTATTAAATTCAGTTTGAACCTCTTTTTCCATCAAAACAATTTCCTGATAAATTTTTTCTAATTCTTCATCCCATACAGAAACTGATTCTCCAAAAATCTCTTCTGCCTTTTTTATCGTTTTCTGCAAATCAACAACGTCTTTAGACAAAGTAAAAACATTCCAATCAATTGAAACCGAATTAATCCTTTGTTGCAAATTTTTTCTAAATATTTGATATTCCTCACATAAGCACTCTGAAAAGGCATTAACTAATGATTTGTCCGCAATCTCTTGTCCACAAAAAGGACACACGTTATCATCGGCCATAAAATGAATACCTTGACCAATCCATTCTTGTGCTCCTTTCAAACCATGACAGGCTTCTTTTATATGTTTTTCAAAAGTAACAAGTGTATCCGCTGTCATAGAATAGTTTGTCTCCAATATATTCCTAACCGCCTCAACCTCTTTAATTAATTTAGTAAGTTTGCTACAGTCAGGGGCTTCAATAACTTTGTACTCTTTAATATCAGCTCTGTTATTTTCCCTTTGTCTATTCTTTTTTATTTGCTTTGAAAGCTCTTCCTTAGTTTCTTCCAAATCTTCTATTTTTTCCTCAACACATTGCTTAACATATTTTTTAATTGCAGCATCGCTCTCCTTTTGTGAATATGGAACCATTCCTTGCAATTTAGCTTTTTCGTCTTTTATCTTTCTTTTGAGTTCTTCTATCTCTTGCGCTAAGGCAACCCCTTTATCACCTAATATGAATTCTGTAAAATTTTCCTTGGTTGTTCTATCATCAATCAGATTCGTTCCATTAAAAACGTTATTGATCATAAATTCTGTATCAAATACCATTAGTTTACTCTTCAACTTATTATTACACCAAGAACTTCCATTCAACTTTACAGTACCTGCACCATCGGATAAGTTTATCACAATATCTTGATTCGTTCCATTTGGTATGGTAAGTCTTTTTTGAATACGATCTGTTGCATCATCTGAAACATCTTTAAAAATATCACATAATGTAGATTTTCCATATGTATTAAGACCATATATAAAATTCTTCTTGCCGAAATCCTTCTGTAATCCTGTTTTCTTAGTTTCATAATCCTTAAAACACCCACATCTTTAACCTTTTTTACATTCGCTATCATAAAAACACCTCATCTCTCTAGTGATATACTTTCATGAGTACAATTATACCACCCCATTTCCATATTCTCCACCGAATATTCTATCTTTTCGACCTTTCTCACCTCCCAAAACTCATCCTTAAACTTCCACTTTATCTCCACCCTGTCCTTTACATACACAACAATCTCCTCCACAAAAGCATCCACCATTTCCCTGTTAAGTCCCGTCAGCTTCAGCTGCCCTTCCAACATCTCCAGACCTGCCACTTCTGGCACATCAACATCTGCCATCTTGGTGACTGCTGCCCTCTGCTTTTCGATATTCTCCTGCAGGCGCTCAAGCATCTACTCATATATCTTACGCTGTTCCAGATATGTTTCCTTATCCGTCATGCCAAGCTTGTAACTTTCATAAGCTTCACGCAGGTCCTTTTCGATCAGTTCACGGCTATGCTCCATATCTGAAAGATGCTTCTCTGCCTGCTTTAATCGTTCTGCCTGTTTCTCCCGTTGCATATCCACAACCTTTCTGGAATCTACCAGCACATCAATCATCATCTGAGGTGCTTTCTTCACAATGCTTTCCATATCGACATCCTTCTCCATTCCAGAGAAGCACTATCTCCCTACCTGCATTACAGGGATCGGGACGAACTTCTCGCCCCTCATGGGTTATTATCCTTACGCAACATACCTGCTCCCGCATTGCCCGAACTTCCGTCCAGCCTCTTGGCCTTCATCTCTCAATCCATCAGCCTACTAATATGATAACTGTGACTTTCATCCTGCGGGTATATGATCCGTAATTTTACTCAAATCTGTAACTGCTATTCAGTTGTCAATTTTCATTTTCTCATTGGCTTGTCTCAAGCCTGGATATAGGATAAACCAATCCAGTGTCGTCCACAAGGGATTATCATGGTTCATTTTTGCGAAAAAGTGTCAATTTTAACCTTTTTCTGATTTATGCAAAAATATCATACTGCCTTCCGTCGTGATTGTACACTTCGGCAAAGTATGAAATTTGCAAATCGTGTATTAATTATACGATGGAGATATATGTTTGTCTATGGACATGGTTGGTGTTTTTTAAGGGATTTACACCGGAATCTGGTGGATTTTATATTATTGCAAAATCATCATATCGATAGCATTTGACTATCAATACGTTGTGCTGTATAATTATCAATGTATATTCAATTTTAAGAAGGAGGGAAAATCATGGCATTTAATAATATTAATCCTATAGCAATTGACTTATTCTGCGGTGCCGGTGGACTCTCTTTGGGACTTGAACAAAGTAATATCACTGTTCCACTAGGTGTAGAAATAAATGCTATTGCGGCACAAACCTACACCAACAATTTGAATGGCAATGTTCTTCAGGATGATATCCGAAACATTACCGGTCATGAAATACTAGAACAGCTCAATCTTCAAGTTGGAGAACTTTTCTTATTGGCTGGTTGCCCACCATGCCAGACTTTCTTCGCTTCAAAAGATGATGTTACAAATGATGCAAGAAACAACTTGATTTTTGAATATACCCGACTAATTCGTGAGACTCGTCCATTGTTTATACTTATGGAGAACGTTCCTGGTCTTGTAAACGGACGCGGAAAGCAAATTTTTGCTAAGGCACTTGCTGAATTAGAGCCAACATATCATGTACTATATGATGTTTTGAATTGTGCAGACTATGGTGTTCCCCAAACACGAAAAAGACTTGTTCTTCACGGAATACGTAATGATGTTTATAAATTACTTATACAGAATCAACCAAATTTTAAAATTAGTTTGCCATCAAAGACTCATACAAATGATCCACAACAAAACCCTAATCTTTTACCCTGGGTGACAGCTGGACAGGCACTACAAAACAACGCATTACCCGCTATAAATGCTGGTCAACCTGCTCCCGTTGGATATCCAAATCACGAAACAAACGGACTTGCTGAAATAAATATACAACGTATACAATATATTCGAACTCATGGTGGTAGTCGAAACTGTTTACCCCTCATCTACAGTTACCATGTCATCAAAGAAACAATGTTGATATTCAGGTGTATACGGTATTATAGATGTTACAAAACCTGCTCCAACCATGACAGGTGGTTGTATTTGTTATAGCAAAGGCAGATATGGACATCCAACAGAAGATCGAGCTATATCCGTGCGAGAAGCTGCACGTTTCCAATCTTTTCCAGATACCTTTGTGTTTCATGGTAACAAAGGACAAACAGCACTTCAAGTTGGTAATGCCGTACCACCACGTTTGGCAAATGCTAGTGGAAATTATTTTATTGATTTGCTCAACTACTTATATACATTATAACGCACCTGGTTATTATCCCAGATGCGTTATTTTTATACTTCCATTTTAGCTAATGAAATGCCCACTCTATTACCATCTGCAAAAGCCCTATTGGCCATTCTTTGAGCAAAATTTTCTTTAACATTACCTATGTATTTGAATTCCTTTTGCGCACCTCTAATGCTACCTTGTATGGTACATCCACGTTTTACTTTGTTATCGGTTATATATATACTACTTATTTTACTGTACCATTCCACTGAAATCACGTTACTATTTTTTCTGTTCCAATCTCTACATATGAAAATACTGTTTTTCTGCTTCTACAATGGCTCGTTTATCTTTGCAAGATTCTCCTCCGATGAAAATATAATTATTTGATATTTTTTCTGGTCTTCTGCAATCACATTTAGCTGTAATACACAACCAATACTCACACAAGCCGTCCTCAGAATTTATGCACTGAAACAAATCACCAAAGTCAATACTGTGTTCTATATTTGAAAGACTTCTATTCATAGTAATTCTTTCATTCAACTTAACTAATTCATTCAAAATATGAGTTGGTTCAACTTTCTCTCCTTTATCCACCATCATTTGTAATATTTCTTCTGGAATGGTAATACTTTTGACATCAATACGCTGAGTCATTTCCTCCTTAAAACTCTCTTTAAAAATGTCTCTACGTCATCTCGTCCTTCTTCTTTAACATCTTATTTGCATGATAAAAAAAGGCATCACTTGATATATTTTTAAAAAACTCTGTACGCTTATACAAAGCATCTTGAAATATATTAAAATAGTAAAGCCACAAAGCATCTAATATACTATTAGGTGCCTGTACCATATACTTTGCAATACTTGGTATTATGTTTTCAGGAACCACCTTACCAATTTGTTCACTCGATTCCTCAATATTTTTACCATAGACAAATACCAATCGACCATCAATATTTAATACCGTATCATCACCATTCCAAGATGCAATAAATTGATTCTTTTCAGGTAATAACTTATCAGACCAGGCAAAATATAATTTGTGCCACAAACTCTTGCTATTTTCCCCCATTCCATCAACATTTACAGTTACACCCAATTCTTTTACTTTATCTTTCAGCGGCTTTATATTTCCATTCTTTTTTTCAAAACAATCAATTATATCAGTAACAAATTCATCTTTTAACAACCCTTGTTCTTCGCATTGAGCTGCTGCATATGTTACTTCGCTTTTAGAGAAACCACAGTAATACAAACGCAAAGTTTCACATATGCCTGTCAAATCATGTGTATTAGTGTATATACAAATATATTGCACATTATTTGTTAAAGCTCCATCTATTATTTCTATAGCTTTTTTTATATCTGCAACTTCTGTTAACTCCCAATCAAGGATTAGTAAATCTTTTTGCCTCATCTTATCATTAATTATCTTTACATCCGTTTCCTGTTTATACGGAATAATTGTAACTGCACATTCACAAGATGAAGAAATAGCACTATACATTTGTCTGGAAAAAATACATTTCTCTTTATTAGTTTCCATCACATCTTCATATGGTTCTAAAAAATCGTCATCTACGCATATTACATTTTTAATGGACTGATTAACAATTCCATTTAAAATTTCATTCGTATTTTCCATACCTATTCTCCTTCATGTTGACATATCACGAAACATGCACCATCTAATATATTATATTCTTTATCATTGGTTGCATAAATATCCAAATCTATGGAATTTAAACATTTTTTGGCCAAATACAAACCTATTCCCCTACCAGATGCTTTCTTTGAATAAAAAATTTCAAAACACCTCGTCAACTCTGTATATGACATTTTGGTACCAGAGTTCATTATCAGTATCTCATTGTCCCTTATCTTTATTTCTATTCTTTTTCTTTCATTTCCGTATGCAACCCAATAAATAGCATTATTAATAATATTTAGAAAAACTGGCATTATAATCGATTCAAAAGAATAAATTGTATAATTTGCAAATTCCTCCGAATACACAAACTCAATGCCATCTCTTTTTAAAACCTTGCCATAAAAATTGTCAATAACTTCAACGATATCCCTTCCCGATATATTTGTTTTATTTCTACGAGTAGTTCTATACATTGGCATCAACATTTTATGATTTGATTCAAGATGTTGGAACGACATTTTTAATGGATTGTATATTTCCAAAACCTCGGAAGACTTTTTCGACATATCTCCCAACTTGCTTAGTGCGCTAGCAATTTGAGCATATAAAACATTAAACTGATGATCAATTACCTCGATTGACATTCCTATCTGTGCAAGCTCATAAAAAGAATCTATCTGTTTTGTCAATTCAATTTCTTTACTTTTATATGCTTCTAATGTCTTTGTATAATCCTTTTCAAATGTTATATTTTCAAATTGCTTTATGAAAGGAAAATATATGTTTTCATATTCTTGCCGAACAGAATTTAGTACTATATCAAGTTCTTCCATTCTCTTAATGGTCTCTTCTTCACTTAATAAATCAATATTAATTTCTGTTGGAGATAACCTGTATATTATACTTTTACTCTCCAATACTTTTTTATCAAGTTGCTTGCTTATTTCTTTAAAATTTTCAGAAATTGATTTCTCAACTGTATCAAACATACCTTCAATTTCTTTCTTCATTAGAGCATACTTATTGCTATATTCATCTTTCAGTATGTTAACATATACATGCTCATTTGCCGTTTTATCACAATCTTCAAGAACCTTTTCTAATTCATCCCTGTCATCTTCGTAATCATGCAGCAAATCATTTATAGAATCATTTCCAGTCAAAGTTATATCTGGAGAAACATTAATCCTAAGAGCATTAATATCCCTCTTTAATGAACCTAATTTAGCAAAAACATCCCTTGCTTCTTCATTAAGCGTTTTCTTCTTCAAGATAATTGTATCAATTTCCTTCTGCAAGATCAGGATTTCATTTTTCTTTTCTTCCATAACCTTTCGATTATCCATAATCTGCTTTCTGATTTGAACTACTGCTTGATAGTTTCTTTTCTTCTCTTGCTTTATTAAATTCTCTCTCTCTTTTTTCTTTTTATTTTGTTCCTTCTGCTCTTTTCGCTGTTCAGAATTTGTTCCATACTTTTCTTTTGCAATTTGCTTAAAAACTCCATCAACATTGTCTTCATTGCCCTATAAGCATCATTTGCAACAAATCCTTCTCTTCCAGACTTATCAATCAATCTACTATTTTCCTTTTTTGTAATTCCTATAAAACCAAACATTTTTCTATGACTGAAATAGTAGATACCTGCACTCTTTGATCTATTTTTTTCAAATTCCAGAAAATCAAAATCTGTTCTTCCATAAGGCAAAACTCTAAACCCATCTCTATAAACATACAAGCCGCTGAAGACCTCTCCCTTATTTTCGTATAAGTGCCATTTTTCTTCAGACATACTTGTATTGGCCTTGGCCCCTTCCCAAAATGCCAATTTCAATCTCAAATTTCCAATTTTACATTTTGGACGCTTTCTAGATATATAACTATATTCCTCAACTTTTCCAAAACCTTAATTTTCCCAAAACATCCTGTGTCATCAAAGGATCCATCTATCCAATGTTCACATGAAGTAAACTCTTCCTCACTGAAAAAATCTTTTAACTGTAAAAAATCATGTTCATTTCCATCCGGGGTATAAATCGTAAAGCTAGGCGTCTTACCAATATCTTCCCCTAAAATATTTTTTCTTTCTTCCAATAATTTCTCGTCAAACGGATTAAACAATCCCGACAATGCAGACCTAACATATTTTGTTTGCTCTGATATATCTTCTTGTTCTTCTTTTAAATTACTCTCTTGCTCTTTCTCCAAATCGACTATTTCATTTATTGGATCGAAAATAATAAAATATGTTCCATGCCCTTTTTCCTGAAAATGATTCTGGACTTTTTTCATGACTGCTGTTGGAATATTTTTATACTTAGCTATTTCTGACAAAATATCTTCTTTCAAATTTCTAAAATTTTTCCAAGATTCACTCTGGAAATTTTCTAAGTATAATTCCTGAAGGTATTGATACCTCTCATTTATTTGTTCCAGATTTAATATCTCAGCCGTGGGTATCTCAACTTCATCCAAATATAATTCATAATTTTCAAGAGCTTTCCAATTCATAAATACTAATTGAAAAGGTTGATTCAATTTTTTTGTAATCATCAACATATGATTTCCTAAATATGTGACAGACAAACGCCCTATTCCCTTTTCGCCCAAAGGTACTCTTTCCTCTTTTCCAAATCTATCTTCTAAAGGTATAAAGTTGTCACTATTTTTTTTATTATCTGTACCGATAACAATCCACTTATTAAGGATATCACTCTCATTCATCCCAAAACCATCATCTGAAATAGTAAAAATATCATATTTCACATCTTTATATCCAGCACGATATAAACCAGCATCCAAATAATCGCCATATGCATCATAACCGTTTTTCCACAATTCAGTAATCGCAGTTGGCAAATCTGCAATCTGATTTCTTCCCAATAAATCAATCGCTCTTGCTTTTGTTCTAAAATTAGCCATTTATATTTTCCTCCTACCTTTTCCAATTTGGGTTACAACCTATAACCTTTTTTATTCTGACAAGCCTTCTTCAATTTCTTCAATAGTCGGCAAGCTACTTTTAAACTCTTTTCTCAACACTTTAGTCAATTCATATTGTGCTATTCCTATAGGTTGTGAAATATTTTCCAATGAATACTCAGCAACCACGTCATCTTTATCCTTACAAATCAGGATTCCAATTGTCTGATTATCCTGCTCATCCTTCATATTCTTATTCACTGCAGTAACATAGAAATTTAGTTGACCCGCAAATTCTGGTTTAAATTTTTCCGTTTTCAATTCAACCACAACATAACAATGTAGTTTTACATGATAAAATAATAGGTCAATATAAAAGTTACTTTCTCCAACTTTTATTTCTACCTGCTTACCAATAAAAGAAAAACCTGTTCCTAGTTCCAATAAGAACTGTGTTATCTGCTCCACCAATGCATCTTCCAGTTCTCTTTCATTGTATTCTTCTCTCAATGCTAAAAAATCAAAATTGTATGGATCCTTTAATGTCTGCTCTGCCAAATCAGACTGTGGTTCTGGAAGCTTGACTTGGAAATTATTAATTGATTTCCCCTGTCTTGCATATAAATCACTTTCGATCTGGTGAACCAATACATTTCTACTCCAGTTATTATCCATAGTTTTTTGTATATAAAATAATGCTTCACCAATATCTTTGCACTTATACATAATTCGTTGATTATGGCCCCACGGAATGCTTTTTACCATACTTTCAATTTGGGTTACACCTTGTAACCATTTTTCATTATTCGTATAAAAATTATAACAATAACGAATATGTTTTAGATTTTCTACCGAAAACCAGACACTCCAGGAAAGGCTTTTGCAAATCATTACTCATTACTTTGAGAAATGCAGCTCCCCATTTAGCTTGCTTCTGCTTTTCACATATCGCAACACCAAGATTCCAATATAAATCGAGCATCTCATAATTAATTCTAACAGAAGCCTTAATCTGACTATTTCTAATCTTATTCTTTACTTCTTCTATCCAAGTTTTATAATCATCAGTCACAACAAAGCCAACCTCTTTTCTCGCCAT